>Ga0192244_10007_pt1 | contig 143442 bp, 107 predicted proteins | sample Koala_Koa27_L3_FD_131234 | JGI IMG/M metagenome (GOLD analysis project Ga0192244, IMG submission 131234) | Enriched cells from koala feces incubated with labeled cellulose particles, San Francisco Zoo, California, United States - Koala_Koa2-7_L3 ... | reverse complement strand
GGAGGGGGTTACTTTTGCACCCGAAAACTAAATACTCACTTAAAAACAGGCGTTTATGGCAAAGAAAAACTTATTTTGCAACCTGTGTTTACTAACTTTGATTTTAACAGGATGTAATGGACACCCGGAAGAGGAACAGGGTGCCGCTTACAAATTTGTGGGAAATACGGTCTATGTAGATCCCGGTAGTGTGTTAAAGGAAAAACTAAAAACCGTAACTGTAGAAGAAGAACTTTATTCCAAAGAGATTATTACGGCGGGTACGATCCAACCCATTCCTACCCAATATGCTTATATCGCGCCTCCTTTCGCAGGCCGGGTGTCTAAATCTTATATTTCTTTAGGACAGGCTGTCCGGGGGAATACGCCTTTATTTGAGGTGATCTCCTCTGATTTTATTGAAGCCCAGAAAGAATTTTTCCAGGCGCAGTCTGAACGGGAATTAGCCTTGAAGGATATGCGCAGAAAGGAGGATCTGTTCAGGAACGGAGTGAGTTCACAGCGTGAAATGGAAGAGGCTGTGAACCTGTTGAGTATTGCTGAAAAAGAGTATGAGAATGCAAGAGCGGCTCTTCAGATCTATCATGTAGATGTGGACCAGATGGTGCTGGGACAGCCGATGGTGATCCGGTCTCCTATTTCCGGAACGGTGATTGAGAATAACTTAGTGACCGGGTTGTATCTGAAAGATGATGCGGAACCGGTGGCTATCGTGGCGGATCTGTCCCAGGTATGGATCACAGCCCAGGTAAAGGAAAAGGATTTGCGTTTTATCCATGTGAGAAGTGAAATGGATATTCATGTGCCGGCTTATCCGGGCAAGGAAATAAAAGGAAAGGTTTTTCATATGGATGAAGCCATTGATGAGGAAACCCGATCGGTGAAAGTGCTGTCGGTTTGTGACAATCAGGAAAACCTGTTGAAATTAGGGATGTATGTAACGATCCATTTTACGGATGAACCCCGCGACCAGGTGGTCATTCCTGAGAAATCTTTATTGCAGGATGAAAAGACGACCTATGTTTTTGTGGCCCAGTCAGCGGATGTTTACGTAAAGACTCCTGTAGAGCTGGATGTGACCAAAGATGGAAAAGCATTTATTACTTCCGGCCTGAAGAAGGGGGATGTGATTATCTCGGAAGGTGGATACTATTTGAAATAATTGAAAATTGAGAATGGATACTTGAAAATTCCATCGTAAAACTTTTTCCTTATGAAAAATTTCTTTTTACTTACGATACAAAAACGATGGGTCTTTGCCTGTTTGTTTGTGTTACTGGCTGTGTTTGGATATTATTCCTGGAAGCAGCTTTCTATTGAAGCGTATCCGGACATTGCGGATGTGACTTCCCAGGTGGTGACTCAGGTCCCGGGACTGGCGGCTGAAGAGGTGGAACAGCAGATCACCATCCCTTTGGAGAGGGCGTTAAACGGGCTTCCGGGTATGCATGTGATGCGTAGTAAAAGTACGTTCGGCCTTTCCATGATCACGATCGTGTTTCAGGATGGGGTAGAGGACTACTGGAGCCGTCAGCGGGTGCAGGAACGTCTGAATGAGGTGGAATTACCTTTTGATGCCATGGCGGAGCTGGATCCGCTGACCTCACCGACCGGAGAGATCTACCGGTATATTATAGAAAGTGACCATCATTCTCTCCGTGACCTGACGGATCTGCAAAACTGGGTGATCATTCCCCGTTTGAAAGAGGTTTCCGGTGTGGCGGATGTGAGTAATTTCGGGGGTATCACCACGCAGTATCAGATCGAGATCGATCCGCAAAAACTGGAGCAATATGATATTTCCTTAGATGAGGTGATCGAAGCGGTTGAAAATAACAACTCGAATGTCGGAGGGAGTGTGTTGAACCGGGGGGACCTGGGGTATGTGGTCCGTGGGATCGGCCAGATCTCTTCCCTGGAAGACCTGGGCATGATCGTAGTGAGTTCGGAAAAGGGAGTGCCTGTTTTCCTGAATGACCTGGGGAAACTGAAATATGGTAATCTGGAACGGAAAGGGGTGTTTGGTTATTCGGACCGTACCCGTGAATATTCGGAAAGTATCCAGGGGATCGTTTTGCTTCTGAAACATGAAAATCCTTCCGTCGTGTTGAATGGCATACGGGCTGCCGTAGACGAACTGAATACGGAGATCCTTCCGGAAGGGGTGCATATCCATGCGTTCCTGGATCGTACGGAGTTAGTGGAAACGACCTTGAACACGGTTTCCCGGACGTTGCTGGAAGGAATGGCGTTAGTCATCATCGTTCTTATTATCTTTTTGGGTAGCTGGAGGGGTGCTCTGCTGGTGGCTGTGACGATTCCTCTGTCTATGTTGATCGCTTTTATTCTGATGCATCTGACGGATATTCCGGCTAACCTGCTTTCTTTAGGCGCGGTGGATTTTGGTATTATTGTGGATGGGGCTATTGTGATGATGGAAACCATCCTCAAAAAGCGGGAAGACCATGAGGGAGAAAGATTGACGGAACTGTCTATTGCCCAGCGGGTGGCGTTGGTTGCCCGTCCGATCATATTTGCGACTATTATTATTATTACTGCTTATCTGCCGCTATTTGCTTTTGAGAGAGTGGAACGTAAGTTGTTTACTCCCATGGCCTTTACGATCAGTTATGCATTGATCGGCGCTTTGTTGGTGGCTGTTTTGCTGATCCCGGGAATCGGATATGCCCTTTACAGAAAACCTCAGAAGATATATCATAATAAGTGGTTAGAAAAGCTGACGGCTGCCTATTCGAAAGTGGTTAACCGGATTGTCCTGCAGTCTAAAAAGATTGTCCTGACAGTGGTGGCTGTTTTTGTGGGAGCGATTATCCTGAGTATTACGGTTGGAAAGGATTTCCTTCCGGAACTGGATGAGGGATCTATCTGGTTGCAGGTGAATCTGCCTCCCGGAATTTCCGTGGAAAAATCGAAGGAGATGTCGGATACGCTGCGCATGCGTACCATGAAATATCCGGAAGTGACGTATGTGGCTGTACAGGCCGGCCGGAATGACGATGGTACGGACCCGTTCACTCCTTCCCATTTTGAAGTGTCTGTAGGGATCAAACCTTATAAGGAGTGGCCCCGGGGAAAAACCAAAGCGGACCTGATCGAAGAACTGGCTGCAGAATATGCCGGTATGCCGGGGTTTACGGTTGGATTCAGCCAGCCGATGATTGATGGGGTGATGGATAAGATCTCCGGTGCGCACAGTGAATTAGTCGTAAAAGTGTATGGCAACGATTTTAAGGAGACCCGGCGGATTGCGGAGGATGTGCTGAACACATTGCGGGAAGTAAAAGGTTCTGTGGACTTAGATATTGACCAGGAGCCGCCCCTGCCACAGTTACAGATTCATATGAACCGGGATGCGATTGCCCGGTATGGATTGAACGTTTCGGATGTGAATGACCTGATCGAGATTGCGATTGGCGGACGGGCTATTGCGCAATTTTACCAGGGGGACCGGGTGTATGATATTACCTGTAAATATAGAGAGGATGCAAGAGACACGCCGGAGAAGATTGCCGGGTTGATGCTGACTTCAGCCACGGGTGCGAAGATCCCTCTTTCCCAGGTGGCGGATATCCGGTTAAGTACCGGTGAGAGTACGATTACACGGGAAATGAACAAACGCCACCTGACGGTGAAGCTGAACCTTCGCGGACGGGACCTGGGTTCTTTCCTGAAAGAGGCGCAGGCTACTATTGAAAAGAATGTGCCTTATGATCATAATCTGTACCGGATCGAGTGGGGGGACAGTTTGAAAACCAGCACAGGGCCTATTCCCGCCTGGCTGTCATCGTGCCGCTGGCGTTGGGAATTATGTTTATCCTCCTTTATTGTGCTTTCGGAACCTTCCGGCGGCCGGCCTGGTGTTAACGATTGTGCCGTTGGCCTTATTTGGGGGTATGCTGGCGCTGAATGTGAGGGGTATGACCCTGAATGTTTCGTCTGCTGTCGGGTTTATTGCGTTGTTTGGGATTGCGGTCCAGAATGGGGTGATCATGGTTTCTCATATGAATGACCTGAGAAAGTCCGGAAAAGATCTGTTGAACTCGGTTCTGTTAGGGGCGAAACACCGGTTCCGTCCGATCCTGATGACAGCCGCAACCAGTGCACTGGGATTGTTCCCGGCTTCGCTGGCTACCGGTATCGGTTCGGATGTGCAGCGTCCGCTGGCTACGGTGATCGTGTATGGCCTGCTGTTCTCAACGGCTGTTACGCTGTTCGTTTTACCCGTATTTTATTATATGCTTGAAGCACATGTCGAAAAAACAAAAAACAAGAAGAATCCGATGAAGCTATTACACAATAAAACCCTGTTTGTCCTGGTTTGTCTTTTGCTGGCTGGTATGGAGGTCCGGGTATATGCAAATGAAAATTACCAGTGGGCTACTTATGAGCTGACTTTTCAGGAGTTTCTGAACAGAGTAGGAAAAAACAACCTGGATTACATTGCGGAAAAGTTTAATATAAAGATTGCAGAAGCGGAGGTGATTGCGGCCAAAGTCCTGCCGGATCCGGAGGTGACGTTTGAAGCGTTGGATGATAATTATATTGTGGAACTGGAATATAATCTGGAGTTGGGCAATAAACGGAAGGCCCGTGTGCGTCTGGCCCGTAGTGAAGCGGAGCTGGAAAAACTGGCGGTGGAATATTTTTTCCAGGAATTACGTGCGGAGGCTGCGGATGCTTTTCTGGAAACGATCATGCAGCGGGAAATCCTGCAGTTTAAACAGAGCTCGTATGAGTATATGCGCCAGTTGAGCCTCTCGGATAGTATCCGTTACAGTCTGGGAGAGATCACCGAAAACGATGCCCGCCAATCACGCCTCGAAGCTGCTTCGTTGTTAAATGAGGTGTATGAGCAGGAGGCGGTTTACAAATCGGCTTTAGTGGTACTGAATCAATATATGGGGCAATCTGCCGATACCCTGAATATTCCGGTGGGGGATCTGCGTATTCCGGACCAGTCTTTCAACATGCAGGAACTTGTTTTCCTGGCCTTAGATAACCGGGTGGATCTGTTGGCTGCCTTGAAGGAGTCGGAGGTGGCCATGAATCAACTCCGTCTGACCAAAGCCGAACGCCGGATGGATCTGGGGTTGATGGTAGGGTATGAGAAGGATTGGGGGAAACCTGCCTTTGACCGGAGTTTCCTGAAGGCCGGTTTTTCGGTTCCTTTGAAATTCTCGAATATCAATAAAGGGGCTGTTCGTTCTGCTAAATATGCCATCGAGAAAAGTAAAACGGAGTATCAGAGTGTGGAGCTACAGGTACAGACGGAAGTCGCACAGGCTTTCTTTAATTATGAGGCTATGCAGAAACAGGTGGCTCAGTTTGATGCGGAGCTGATCGAGGATGCCCAGAAGTTATTAGATGGGATTGTGTATAAGTATCAGCGGGGAGAGACGGATATTCTGGAAGTCCTGATCGCACAGCGTACGTACAATGAGATCCAGGAGCAGTATCTGGAGACACTGAAAGGATATGCCTCTGCTTTGATTGAACTGGAGAAGGCTTGTGGCACCTGGAATTATCTGGTGAAGATGCCTTCCTGAATGGCTGTAGGCACCCAGATGACGCAGACAGGCGCGGAGGAACGCAGAGAAAATTTAAATTATTTTCCTGCCGGCGTTCCTCCGCGCCTGTCTGCGTCATCTGGGTGCTAAAATAATCCTGTTCAGAGAAACATTATTTCTTCTCTCTGTGTTTTATGTTATCGAAAAAGAGATAATTATGAATACAGAGTTGAAGATAAATGATAAAGATCATGTACAGGGGCCAAAGAATGCTTCTCTGGAAGTGATTGAGTATGGGGATTACCAATGTCCTTATTGTGGGAAAGCATATTATGTCATCAAAGAGATTCAGAAGGAATTGGGGGATCAGATGACGTTTGTTTTTCGTAATTTCCCGATCCCGGAATTACATCCGTATGCCGTACATGCGGCTATGGCTGCGGAAGTTGCTGCTGCACAGGACAAATTCTGGGAAATGCACGATGTTTTGTTTGAAAATCAACGTGCTTTGCAGGATCCGGAACTGGTTGCGTATGCACAGCAAATAGGTCTGGATACGGCTAAGTTTGAACAGGATTTCGGAAAAGATGAATATTTCGAGAAGATAAATGAGGATTATAAATCCGGTATCCGTTGCCGTGTGCAGGGAACACCGGCTTTTTTTTATTAACGGAGAAGAGTTCACCGGGAATTGGATGGATCCCGGATTTTTGGATTATCTGAAGTCTTTGGTGTAAGCGTGGGGATGGCACCCGGATAACACAGATCAGACAGATGAACACAGATCTATATTTTTAAATAATTCTGTGTTCATCTGTCTGATCTGCTTTTCCGCATGCAACCCGCTTAGGGTTTGTAGTGGTAGGTGGAGCTTTGTGCCGTGGGATGTGCATCCCACTTATGCACAGGCGATCCCTCCGGGATAGTTTTTTGGGGTAATGGTTTTGTATTGGGAAATATAGATATTTTTTTTGAACTTCTTCTATATACGAAGTATTTATTTTCTTCTTTGAGGCTTTTCTTTTATCCCGTAGGGATTCCATGTGACTAATCGCGGGATGCATATCCCGTGGCACAGACCTATCCCATGGCTCAGGCCATATCCCGTAGCTCAGACAGTAGTGCCGCTCTCCTCAGCTCCATAGGAGGTGAATAGGTATGTCCTTATTGACCCCCTGCGGGGCTCGTAGTAGTAGGTATAGCTTTGTGCCGTGGGATGTGCATCCCACGGTTATGCACATGCGATCCCTTCGGGATGGATTTTTTTGGTAATGATTTTGTATTAGGGAATATAGATAGTTTTTGGGTCGAAAGGGATCTTCCGACCAGCTCTGATCTGGAGATCCTGATATCCGGAGCGGTTCGGATTGCAATCGCAGATTGGCCTTAGCCAAATCCTCACGTCCATCATGTTGATTTTATGTCTGTTGCAGATATAAAAAATCTTCCGGCTATGACTGAATCCGGGTGTCTTTGTTTAGAGAGAATACTTTTTGTTTCTATGTACCAAACCATATGGATAATGGGTTTCAGATCACCCATATAAAAGGTCTCCCGGAGATCCGGTTGGTCTAAAGAATAAGTAGTCAAAGGGGGTATTGCTTTGCTGGTAGCTAAAGGAGTAAGTAGATAAGAATACAAGTATATAAACCATATATTATTAACTTCTTACTACTTAACTCCTAAAGAGCGAAGCGCCTGATAACTCCTTTGACTACTAAAGGGGGTGTCCCAAAAGTAAAACAAGAAAATTAAAAAGTTACGATTTATAAGTAATTACCCAGACAGGGGTAACATGTAAATAACCCCGGGTAGGCACCCGGGGAGTATAGGCGAAACCCTTTCCAAAACAACCCTGAAAGGGTTGAACCCGCTTCGGGGTTCATAGCGTGTGACTGCTTTCCGCCACGGGTTTCACCCGCGGTTATTTACATGCAAGCCCTCCGGGCTTACAATCTGTAACTTTGTCAAAGAGTATATAGACTTTTGGGACACACTCTTTTATTATAACCAGCGACCGAAGCGGCGGATATACCAGTTTTTGACTATCTGTGTCAGCACACAGTAGCTAAGCAGGATTCCTACTAACCAGGGGAAATAACTCAGGGGCAGGGGTACGAATCCTAACTGGGCACCGAAGCTGGTGAATGGGATGAGGATACCGATCGCCATGATCGTGAAGGTCGCAAACATCACAGGGAAGGAGGCCCGGCTCTGAATGAATGGGATCTTCCGGGTACGGATCATATGTACGATCAGTGTCTGTGACAACAGTCCTTCAATGAACCAGCCGGACTGGAAGAGTGCCTGATCGGCGGGCATGGTACATTTGAATACATACCACATCACCAGATAGGTGGCAATATCAAAAATAGAGCTGATCGGACCAATATAGATCATGAACCGTTTCAAATCGGATGCATCCCATTTACGGGGTTTTTCCAGATATTCTTTATCTACACTATCGAAAGGGATCGTCGTCTGTGAAATATCATATAGTAGATTTTGTATCAGTAAATGTATTGGCATCATGGGAAGAAAAGGGAGGAATGCGCTGGCTGCCAGAACGCTAAACATATTTCCGAAATTGGAGCTGGCAGTCATTTTAATATATTTCATGATGTTTCCGAAGATCTTCCGTCCTTCCTGTACCCCTTGTTCCAGTACCATCAGGTCTTTTTCCAGTAGGATAATATCGGCTGCTTCTTTGGCGATGTCTACCGCTGTATCTACGGATATTCCTATATCTGCCTGGCGCAGAGCGGCTGCATCGTTGATTCCGTCTCCCAGGAAACCGACCGTATTATCATTTTTCTGTAAAAGAGAGATGATCCTTGCTTTCTGCATCGGTGTGAGTTTGGCAAATATGGTAGCTACCAGGGCTTTTTCTTCCAGTTCATCATCACTCATAGTTTCAATTTCTGTTCCTAACAGGATATGGGTGGAATCGATCCCGACCTGTTGGCAGACTGTTTTGGTTACCGCATCATTATCTCCTGACAGGACTTTTACTTCTACTCCGTGGTCATGCAGTGTCCGGATCGCTTCATAAGCTGAAGGTTTAGGGGGATCCAGAAATGCCAGATAGCCCAGCAGGACCATCCCCGACTCATCCGCTACAGAGAAGGCACTCTCTTTTTCCACCCAGCTTTTGTGTGCGATGGCAAGTACCCGCATTCCTTCTTTGTTTAATTGCTCACTCCGTTTGTAGATCTCTTTTTTTCAGCTCTTCACTTAATGGGGTGACGGTGCCGTTATATTCCGCATGTGTACAGATCTGGAGCATTTCTTCCACGGCTCCTTTCGTAATAATTTGTCTTTTCTTCTCATCATTTTCGATAACAACCGACATCCGGCGACGGGTAAAGTCAAAGGGTATTTCATCGATCTTTGTATAGTTGTGTTCGATGTTTTCAAATCCCAATTCTTTACAGTGGGAAAGGATGGCTCTGTCCATCAGGTTTTTCAATCCGGTCTGGAAGTAGCTGTTAAAGTAGGCATGGCGTAGAATCCGGATGTCTTCCTGTCCCTGCACATTCAGGTATCTTTCCAGAATGATCTTGTCCTGGGTGAGGGTTCCGGTTTTATCTGTGCATAGAATATTCATGGCTCCGAAGCTCTGGATGGCATTCATATTCTTTACGATTGTTTTCCGTTTGGACATGGTGATCGCGCCTTTCGCCAGATTGGAGGTGACGATCATAGGGAGCATTTCCGGGGTTAATCCGACGGCTACGGATACGGCAAAAATAAATGCATCAAACCAATCGCCTTTTGTAATCCCATTGATAAAGAAAACGAAAGGAACCATCACTAACATAAAACGGATCAGCAGTAGGCTTACGTTGTTGATTCCTTTGTCAAAGCTGGTTTGGGCCCGTTCCCCTACCAGGTTGCGGGCGATAACCCCCAAGTAGGTATGCTGTCCGGTGGTTACGATCACTCCTTTTCCGGAACCGCTCACCACGTTGGAACCCATAAAACAGATGTTGTCTAATTCAACGACACTGCCTGTCCGGTGATGCCTGTCCTGTAGTTCCGGTGTCTTCTCAACCGAATCCGATTCCCCGGTCAGGGAGGACTGGCTGATAAAAAGATCTTTGGATTCTATGATCCGTATATCCGCCGGGATCATATCTCCTGCGGAAAGGGAGACCAAATCTCCGGGAACTAATTCTGCTATATTGACCTCTTGTGTGTGTTCTACTCCGTATCTATAGACAGAAGCCGTGTTATTCACCATTTTTTTCAGTGCATCTGTCGCTTTGTGTGATTTCCATTCCTGATAGAATCTCAGCAGGCCGCTGATGGCAACCATCGTAGTAATAATAATTACCGTAGCCCATTCTCTTTCATCCGGAGCAGCCATCAGTACATCGATCACTAAGGAGAGAAGTGCCAGAAACATAAGGATCCCGATAAATGGATTGATGAAGGTTTTGATAAACATCACAAATAGTTTATCCTTCCGTTCGTGGGCAATCTCATTTTTACCGTACATTTTCTGACGGGTCTCTACTTCATGTTCCGAAAGTCCGCTTGTGAATGAATTCAGATAATTGTAGATGTTTTTAGTTTCCTGGTTGGCGGCTAAGAATAGTCTTTCACTGTTAAACTGGTAGCCTTTTTTTCTTCTTTTTTTTCTGAACCACATCGTTGTGTCCTCCTTTCTGATAATTACAGGTCCTGCATAAAATGGATAGCTTTACCGTTTTATGAGAGCCTACGCATTTGTTTTACGGCGCAAAAGTAGAAAGGAGTTTCTGCGGATGTGGTTAGAGATTAATTAGAGTAGTATTAGAAAGTGATTAGAGATCAGATGTGAGGTAATTCGACAGTGAAGACGGTTCCTTCATTGGGGGAAGAGGTTACACGAATCGTTCCTTTGTGGAGAGTGATGATCTTCAGGACTAAAGCCATACCGATTCCGTTCCCCTGTGCGTAGTTTTTATTGGCACCCCGGTAGAAGGGGGTGAATATATTTTCCAGATCTTCTTCGGAAAGACCGATTCCTGTGTCTGAGAAGCGGAGAATAGATCTGCTTTCAAAGAAGGAGATCCGGACATTGGAGGTGTGGTTGCCAGAGAATTTACAGTTGTTTTCGATCAGATTGACAAAGGCTGTTTTAAGTAGATATTCATTTCCCATAACCGTGATGAGGGAATCATCCTCTGCTTCCTGCTCGAAAATAAGCTGAATGTTATAGGATGGATTGGCTTTGGCTACCACCTCCCGGGCATCTAATAAAAGTTCGTCCAAACGGATTTCCCGCATACTGATCTGTTGGGAGTCGTAACTGGCTTTTGCCAGGTCTAACAGACCTGCAGATAGCTTAACGATCTTTTGTGAATCTGTCAGAATGTTTTCCATTGTCTGTCTGTACTCTTCGTTGGTCCGCTCTTTAAACAGGGTAATCTCCAGTTCGCTGATCAGGGCTGCCAACGGAGTACGCAGTTCATGGGATATATTGCTGACAAACATTTTCTGTGAGTCAAAAGATTGCTCCAGGCGATCCAGCATCCGGTTGAAAGTAACAGCCAGTTCACCAATCTCATCTTTTTCATTACTAACAGGGATTCTTCTGTTCAGATTGGACGCAGTGAGTGTTTCCACTTCATTTACAATGCGGGAGACAGGGGAAAGGGAGCTTCTTGCCAGAAAATAACCTACAAGAAACAGAATGAACATACCGGATATGAATAGTACCAGTAAAACAGTCTGCATTGTTTCCTGTTTCGCAAATCCGTATCCATCATAAGCAGCGGCAGTGACCACATATTCTTTTCCGGCATAGGTATACAGAAAACCGACCACCTGGTATTTATCAAAATAGAAATCAATCTCTTTTTTTTCGATGATCTCCCGGATCATTTCGGGGGTTTCTTTCACCAGGTCTATATCCATGGCGTCATGGTAGAGCAGATCAAAGGAGGTCGTATAAATCGCTACTTCCACTTCATCCAGGAATTGACGGTTGTTGTGGTAGATAGACTGCATGATCTCCGCGTCCACCCGGTTTTGCAGGAACAGATTCGCTTTGGTGATTGCTTCCTTTTTTAAATCATGGAAAAACTCTTTTTCACGGCTTTTTTCGGTAGTAATATAAACGATCGTAACAAACAACAGAAAAAAGACTGCTGTCACTATGGTATAGTTTAATGTTAGTTTCGTCCGTATTTTCATGCTTCAGTCATCAGCATAAATCCCATACCCGGTTTGGTCTGGATCAGCTTAACTTCAAAATCTTTATCCACTTTTTTCCGGAGGTAATTAATGTATACATCTATGAAGTTAGTGCCGGTATCGAAATGGGTATTCCATACTTTTTCAGCGATCTCCATGCGGGATAGTACCCGTTCCGGATTTTGCATCATATACTCCAGTAGATTAAATTCTTTTGGAGTCAATTTGATCTCTACATTGTTTCTGTATACGGATTTGGTGGAAGTGTTCATGGACAGGTCTGCATAGGTCAGGGTAGTGGGTGTTTCCTCCTGTAGGGTGCCAGTCCCTTTTCTTTTAAGTAAGACCCTGATCCGTGCATTTAGCTCCCGGAAATCGAAAGGTTTCACCATATAATCATCTGCTCCGGCATCAAATCCGTCCAGTTTATCATCTGTTGTACCTAACGCTGTAAGCATCAGGATAGGCATATCCGGATAGGTTTGCCGGATCAGTTTACTTAATTCAAATCCATTTAATTTAGGCAGGATGACATCCGATATGACCAGATCAAAACGGGTGGATCTGATCAGGCGGCTACCCATTTCTCCGTCAAAAGCCAGTGTGACGGTATAACCACATTCTTCCAGTCCCCGTTTTAAGAGTTCGGCCACCCGTTGTTCGTCTTCTACTACTAAAATATGAATCATTGGTTCCGTATTTGTTTTATAAGGAACAAAGGTACACATAAATAAATAACCCGGGAGATTCTCCCGGGTTATTATAGGATTGTTTTAGAGAATATCCATTTAAAAATTAACGTTGTCCGGATCCGGACCGATTCGTTTACTTGTGTCCAGCGAGTCGATCAATTCCATTTCTTTATCTGTTAGTTCGAAATCGAAAATGTCGATGTTTTCTTTTAATCGTTGTGAATTGGAAGATTTAGGAATGGCTACCACTCCCCGCTGAAAGTCCCAGCGTAATATTATCTGTGCTGCTGTTTTATGATGTGCTTCTCCGATTGCATGTAATACTTTTTCATCTAATAGTCCGGTCTGATTCGCTGCGAACGGGCTCCATGCTTCCGGGCGGATTTTGTTTTCCAGACAGTAACGAATGGTTTCTTTCTGATTAAAATAGGGATGGCATTCGATTTGGTTAACTGCCGGTGTCAGGTCACTCACCTGTCTCAGGGCTTCGAGGTGATGGGGTTTGAAGTTACTTACTCCTACTGCTTTTGCTTTTCCGCTTTGATAGATTTCTTCAAACACTTTCCATGTATGGATGAATTTCTCCGGTACGGGCCAATGGATCAGATACAGGTCCAGATAGTCTGTTCCTAATTTCTCCAGACTTTCTTCCAGCGCTTCCATGATCTTACCGGAACGTTGGTCATCATTCCACAGTTTCGTAGTGATAAAAATTTCTTCACGGGGCACACCACTTTCCCGGATCGCTTTTCTGACAGTCTCTTCATTTTTATAATAGGAGGCCGTATCGATGTGTCGATATCCTATCCGGAGTGCTTCTTTGATCGCATCTTCACTCTCTTCATTATTTTCCATCCGGAAAACTCCTAATCCGATAAAGGGTATTTCCTGCCCCTTGTTTAATGTTGCTTTTGGGATCATTTTTTTCTTTTTATAGATTTGTTTATCTGAAAAACATCTACCCGGCCGGAAAGGTTTTTTCTTTTGTTCAGATTCAGTTTTTAAAGGAATGGGCCTGTCCCCGAAAAATATCCGTAAAGCGTATTCGTTTTTTCTGAAAAAAGAGAATGATTATATGTTTTGCAAATCAATATATTGACGATGGAGGCACGACTATGTAAAGAAAAAAGTAGTAAAAACCTTCCCGGAAATTTTGATATTTAAAATAAAGCCGTACCTTTGCAGCGCATTAGAACAAAAACGGGGTGTAGCGCAGTCCGGTTAGCGCACCTGCTTTGGGAGCAGGGGGTCCCAGGTTCGAATCCTGGTACCCCGACGAAGAGAGCGAATCAATTACTTGATTCGCTCTTTTTTTATGGATAGGGTCAAAATTGGTTTAGTAATATTCTCCTGAAAGGGGATAGATTAGTGATCAAGTAGTTTTTTATAGGGTTCTATTTAGATCCCCTTTCAGGAGAGGAGAAGATGTATATGTGTAATTTAATGAATCATTTTATTCACAGAATCAAAAGTAGAATAAGCAGATAATTATCTTTAATAAAAGCTTTTAATATTTTTCTGGCTTTGTAGATCCTTGTCTTAATGGTATTATAAGGCAAACCCAGATCAACTGCTATTTCTCTATATTTATATCTGTCCAAATGCATCCGGAAAGGAACCAAATATTTGTCTTCCAATATTTCAACTGTGTTGCGGAGTTCCTTGTATTCATATTCCTCTTCCGGATTGGGAGCGTCTATCCAATGACTCAGGTCAAGTTCATAATAATCTTTTGACGGATCAATAATTGTAAACTCCCTGACTCGTTTGTTATAATCATCAATAAATAGGTTTTCCATAATTTTCTTTGCCCAAGCATCAAATTTGTTTTTATCGACATATTTATCAAGATTCTCATATATGACCAGATACGTTTGTTGAATCAGGTCTTCCATATCCTCTTTCGTCAATTTGTAAAAAGAGGCTTTCTTTTCGAGCATGCTTTTCAACTCGTTAAAGAGTTTATTATTCTTCATTTTTTTTAATTTAATAGATTTAATATTTCATATACATCTTCTCATAACTACTTAACCGTATGCGCTCTGAATGTTATCTCGCTGAGTTAGCATTTAGGATTATTTAACTGTGTTTTTTTAAAGTGAAATAATTATTTACCGGATTTAACTTTCAGATGGAGGAAAAGTGAATTTTTCAATAGTGCCGGGTGTTTAGATCCATAAATTTTATGCAAAAATAGATTTAATCGTCTGTGGGAATTGTCACTAAAAATGTTAAGAATGCGATATAAGAAGGATTCCCGAAAAAAACTGTACTTTTGTAAGTCTAAAAAACAATTCCAAAACCTGAAGGAGGATGTTTCATAAGCCGTCCATTCTGGGAATTATGGTTTTGTTTCCGGATAATTAGCAAATTCGATTCTTAAGAATGTATACTGTCAAGAAAACAATGGAGATCTCTGCGGCACATAGCCTGCGGTTATCTTATGAAAGTAAATGTGAATGTCTGCATGGGCATAATTGGATTATTACAGTTTGGTGTCGTGCAAAAGAACTGAATGCCGATGGTATGGTGGTGGATTTTACCCATATTAAACAGGACATACAAGCCCGTCTGGATCATAAAAACCTGAATGATGTGTTCTCTTTTAATACTACTGCTGAGAATCTCGCGAAATGGATATGCGATCAGATCCCGGCCTGTTATAAAGTGAGGGCGCAGGAGTCGGAAAATAATGTAGCCTGGTATGAAGAAAATTAACGAGATTTTTTATAGTATTCAGGGAGAAGGGTATTTTACGGGGACTCCGGCTGTTTTTATTCGTTTTTCAGGTTGTAACCTGCAATGTGATTTTTGTGATACCGAACATCAGGATGGAGTCTTCATATCGGATGAAGAGATTCTGTCAGAAGTGCAAAAGTATCCGGCTACCCATCTTGTATTTACCGGGGGAGAACCTGGTTTACAGCTTACTGCTGGGTTGATCCGGGATTGTAAACAGAAAGGACGGTTTATTCAGATAGAGACGAACGGAAGCATTTTATTGCCGGAAGGGATTGACTGGATCACCTGCTCTCCAAAGCCGGGCAAAGAGGCTGTTATTATGCGGCCGGATGAATTGAAGGTTGTATATACTGGGCAGGATATGTCTGAGTATGACAAATTTATTGCCAAAGTGTATTGCCTGCAACCCTGTTCCTGTCGTAATACGGAAGAGGTAATAAAGTATATCCGGCACCACCCGAAATGGCGGTTAAGTTTACAAACACATAAGTTATTAGGTATACAATAAATAGAAAGGAGAGAACAGATAATTGTTTTCTCCTTTTTTATGCTGTTCGCTTCCCTGTTAACAGGAAAGATTGATAAAAAGCCGGATTGTACTTCTTTTCCTCTGACAGTGTGTTTATTAAGTAAGTACCTACATCAAAGAACACTGCCTGCTTTATAAAAGCAGGCAATAGAATTAACATTATAAATAAAGAAGTTGTAATATTTATTACACTTTACCTGTTTCCCGATTAAGATATTTGCATGTAAAATAAACTTATTTAATCCAACAGCCAATGGATATAAACAAGATAATAAATACTTATCTGTCTACCATGAAATGGAAGTTGTTCGTTATTGTTAGTGTAGGTACTATTTGTGGGTTAGGTATTTACAATATCTGTGCATCCAGAGCCTGGAGCTACCTTTCCGATGATCCGGCTACCTGTGTGAATTGTCATATCATGGCTCCCTGGTTTGCGCAGAGTGTCATGTGGAATACTATTTCCGGTCAGATGATACGTACCTGGTTTTCCCCTGGGATAAAGGAATGACCGTAGAGGATATGGAACGACAAAAGCATCTGTCTTTAAGATCATGAACTCGGTTGCTCTGTTTCTGCAAAACTTTCTGTGTGTCAGTACCAGTTTTAATATCTGCCATGCTGTAGTCCGGTTATCTGAAATTAAAAGTGTATATTTACCAGCCTGATATCGATTCATAAATCTAATGAACCTATGTATGATGAGACTATTACGTTGGAAACTGGTATTTTTAGTTATCTGTAGTATGATAACCCTGACAAAAGCACAAAATAATCCCATCCTTTTGTTTCCGAAAGATGCACCGGATGAAGCTGTTCAGATGGTTGAAAAAGCCGATATCGGCGGTGAGACAGGAGGTTCTTCCGTCTTACGTATTACGAATGTCAGTGAACCGACTATTACGGTTTATCCGGCTCCACAGGAGAATGCATCCGGAGCGGCGATGATCGTCTGTCCCGGTGGTGGATACAGTATTCTGGCTTATGACCTGGAAGGAGATGAGGTCTGTGAATGGTTAAATAAGATTGGAATTACGGCTGTCCTGTTAAAATACAGAGTTCCCCGGAGGGAAGGGCGGGAAAAACATGAAGCCCCTTTGCAGGACATTCAGCGTGCGATCGGCTATGTGCGGGCCAATGCCAGGGGTCTGGATATTGATCCCAAACGGATCGGTGTCATGGGATTCTCAGCAGGAGCTCACCTCTCCGCAATGGCAAGTAATAGCTTTGCCAAACGAACTTATCCGGCAGTAGATGCTGCTGACAGAGTCAGTTGCCGTCCGGACTTCTGTCTTTTGGTCTATCCCGCTTATCTGGATGGTGAAAATTTCCGGTTGGCTCCTGAATTAAAAGTATCGGCTCAAACACCTCCTACGATGCTTATACAAACAGAAGATGATAAGTCCTATATAAATAGTAGTTTATTCTACTATTACGCGCTGAAAGAAGCAGGTGTTCCTGCCTGGATGCACTTATACAGTACCGGAGGACACGGATATGGTTTACGTAATACGGGTGTTGCGGTCAATGAATGGCCGGAACGGGCAGAAAACTGGTTCCGGGAATTGAAAATCATAGATTGATTAAGAGATACAAAGAGAAGCCGTCCTGAATAGGGCGGCTTCTTTTATATATCAGTTGTCTTAAGAACTATTTTAAGAAAGATCCTTTCGCAGAATTAGATTGAACCATACCTCATGGCTCCTATATCCACTCTGTAGCACGAAATTAGATCAGTCATTAAAATTAAAGCTGATAGCGATGATATAACAGTTCATTGGAAAGAAGGTTTATTACCGCTGAACCGGTAATTTTACAGATGATCTTACCAAATCAGGGTCCTTCTTAATAGAATTTTTCTGTTTTCCGGTAATCTGAAAAGTTTATTTACTTTATTTAAGAACTGAAGTTAAGAAGGTTAATCAAACATCAAAAGAAAACCTCATTTTTTCACACCCGTTATTTTTCTTTGTAAATTATTATTCTGAAAAACCAAAGAGATAGATCTCTATTGGATATAGAGCTAAGCTGGAATGTGAAAATCTTCCACACTCGGCTGATAAGGAGTTCGAAACTTGGTTATTTCAGAAAAAAATGTATCTTTGTCATACGGAAAGCGTTCCGTATTGTTTTTTAACCATGGGGATGACCGGTTTTGACAGCAGGTAGAAGTGGTTTGTAAGCATGTAGTGCGTTGTCGGTTTGCACTTAAATCTCAGTCGGCGAACAATTAACTGGCGAAAATAATTACGCTCTCGCTGCTTAATCGAAGTATAGTAGATTCAAGCTTAATCCTTACAATAGTTGTAGGGACGTGACATCACCCGGATGCTGTGGCTCCGAAGCGGTCCGACCAGGTGGTGCAGCAATATCGGAGATAGTTTGAAGTAAGCCCCGGCCTTCAGATGAAACTTTAGGGGATACGGTTAGAGTGGGTGGCTTCGGTCTTGCTCTTTCCCGACAATCGAAGGCGAAGATAAACATGTAGAAAGCAGATTAGTTCCTTGTTTGGACGAGAGTTCGAATCTCTCCATCTCCACAAAAAAGCCTTGTAAGTAAAACACTTACAGGGCTTTTTTATGAAGTGTGATCAGAAAGTACACGCAAAAACAATGGAAAGTTCCCGTCATACCATCTCCTGTACTTTCGGGATGTATATAGACCAGTGGTTATGCACGATCTTCCACTTATTATCCGGATTCTTGCGGTAGACTTCCGTACAATTCCATTTCCAGACTTGACCTCCGGCTTCGGAGATCAGGTTGAAAGATAAGACGGCCATTTGCTCGGTGGCTTGTACTACCGGATTAACCATCTCACTCTTATCCACTTTCACGTCTCCTGACATCGCATTATAATAGGCTTCGATTGCCTCATATCCGTCCATCCGTCTTTCCAAAGTAGGATCAAAATAGGTGAAATCTGTGTCATAGAGTGCCAGATAACCGGAGGGGTCTCCGTTGTTCCATTTGTTTAGTGCTTCTTTTTCCAAAGCAATAATTGTTTCCGGAATACATTTTTCTACGGTTTGTTGAGTTGTGTGATACATGTTGTCTGATATTAAAGTTCTTTCCGGCAAAGATAGAAGTTGCTCAGGAGGGACAGATTTCAGAAAAGAAGGAGAAAATAGTACTTTTTACGGTTTCCTCGTTTTCCTATATTCTAATGGTGTAGAACCTGTATGGGAGCGAAAAAAGCGGATAAAATAGGATGCGGATTCATAATGAAGCAGTTCTGCAATTTCCGTGACAGACCGGTCTGAATAAAGTAATAGTTTTTTCGCTTCTACTAATAACTTGTTTTGTATGTAGGATTTAGCACTTACACCAGTGGTCGATTTTACTATTTCATTCAAATAATTTGCAGTGAGGCATAGCTTATCTGCATAAAATCCGATGGAATGATGTTCCGGAAGTTTTTGGCTGACCAGTGAAATAAACCTGCTTACGTGTTCCCTCCGGTTATCCGGAGAGTTGCAAACAGATGGAGCTGCTTGTATATAGGCTCTGTTCAATAGCATGAGGACCTCATAGAGAAGGGCACGAAGGATATGTCTGTCTATTATTGAATAGTCGTGGATTTCTTTTTTTATGGTTTGTATGCAATAGGAGAGGCGTTGATAGTTTTCGTCATCAATTGTCAGGAAGGAAGTGGAACGTTCCATTTTGAAATAAGACATTTGTTGAAGAAAATTGCGGTCATTGAAGAAAGAGAGCAGGAATTCTTCTTCAAAGATGAGGGCATATCCCTCTTGTATGGTGTGAATGTCCCAGCTCCGGATATCTCCCGGTTTGGAAAAGATCACATCTCCTTTGGTTACCAGATAAGATTGATCATTGATATGGAATTTCCCTGTTCCTGTTGTGATCAGGGTAATGTCATAATAGGTTAAGGAATGAACAGTTTCTTTACTAAGATACTTTTTTATATCCGGTAAGGATACTACATCCACTAATAGTTCGTCACCATATTTGGTTTTATGGAAATTATATTGTGGAATGGTTCGCATGGATAGCTGTCCGTTAGGTTATGTATACAAAAGTAAGAGTTATTTGGCCAGAATTCCTATGCAGGGAAAAATATTTGTTTTTTCCGGGCTGTTTAAATTTAAATTATATCTTTGTTATATACTATGTTATGGTAAAAGCCCTTATGTGTACTTAATTATATGAAAAAACTTGTTTGGCTCCTTTTCTTTCTCTATTTTTCCCTGGGTTGTTTACTTTCTCAGATCTCTCAATCTATAGAATTTGACAATATACATGGAGACGGTAATCTGGTGAATTGCTTCTTTCAGGATGGGAAAGGAATTGTATGGATCGGATCCGGTGGAGGATTATATACTTATAATGGTGTATCCATACACAAAAAAGGGCTTCAGGCTCCTCCTCAGTTGATTAACCAGATGGTTCATTGTGTCCTTCAGATAAATGAACTGGAATATTATACAGGGACCAGTAATGGATTGGGGTTATTGAATATAGAAACTGATACTTACCATCTCTATTCCGGTACGGAGGGTCTGGATATCCGTTCTTTGGCCCGTCTGAATGATCATGAGGTCTTATTAGGAACTATGAACGGGCTGTTCCGGTATAATTTACAGACCAATAGCCGGGAGTCTGTCCAGCCGCTTGCTTCCCATCCGGTTTATTCTATTATTGTCAGCAATAAAGATACTTTTTTCATCAGTAGTTATCAGGGATTTTATTGTTATACGCCTGAGCAGGAGAATTATACCTTCATTCCTTTACCAGGGACAGATGGGAATCCTTCTCTCGTTATTTCGATGATTTGGGATGGGAATGAAACCTCTCTTTGGGTCGGAACGGAAAGGGAACTCCTGAAATATGATGTGGGTGATCAGCAGTTTCAGAAAGGTGCTTATCTGTCCGGTAACTCGATTAAAAGCATGCGGATGGTCACTTCCGGAGACCTTTGGGTCGGAACAGATAATGGGTTATATATCTATTCTCCCTCTTCCGGACAATTTGAATATTTAGTGCATAGTTCCAGGGATGGCCGTTCTCTTATTAATAATGCTATCTGGGGGATCTTTGAAGACCGGGAGTATAATATCTGGCTGGGAACAGACAGGGGAATCTCTTTGTACAGGCATACCACCTCTTTCCGTCTTTATCAGTGGGAAAGTATTGTAAAATCAGATGAAGGGAATCGTTTGGAATGTATCTTCCGGGATTCCCGGGGACATATCTGGTTAGGAGGAAGTAACGGACTGGCTCTCTTTGATCCGGTGACTCAGCGTTCCGCCTGGTATAAGATGAAAGAGAGTGAACATTCTATTTCACATAATCGTATACGTAGGATTCATGAAGACCGGGAAGGGGATCTGTGGGTTGCAAGCGACGGAAGTATCAGCCGGTTTGACTATCAGACCCGGCGTTTCATTAACTATATTATTATGGACTCCACCGAGACACGGAATGCGAACTGGGCCTATAATATTTTTGATGATGAACAGGGTAATTTATGGATTTCTTCCTATCTGGGAGGTGTGTTTGTAGTGAATAAAGAGAATTTGCTCGCACATCCGGAATCCAGGTATCTGGCGGAAAGGAATTATTTTATGAATCCTGGCCGGAATGGTTTGATTAGTAATAGTGTGGAGATTTCAGCACTGGATAAAGCCGGGAATGTCTGGTTACGCGGAAAGGGATTGAGTGGATTGAATAAGATTGAAGTGGAGAATAACCGGGTACTGCATTTTTCTCAGGGATTGGTAGATAGTAAATTGCCTGAGTATAAGATCGCATCTGTCATTTCGGGAAAAGATGGGTATATCTGGGTGGGTATGTGGGGCGCTATGGTCCGGATCGATCCTGTGACGCATGAAATGACTATTTTTGAAGATAATCATCTGGCAGAAAAGGGAATATATAATATGGCGGAAGAGGGAGACCGGATCTGGTTGATCCTGTCAGATGGGATCTGTGCTTTTAATAAGGTGGATCATACGTTTCAATATATGTTGCTGGAATGGGCTCCCTATTCAGTAGGCCACTGGGATGAATATGACCAGCAAATGTGGATTGGTGGGGAAGATCATTTTTTGACTTTTTCACCGGAACATTATCTGAATTATGAGGAAGAGGAATCTGTTTTATTGCTTACGGATCTGTATGTTAATGAAAAAAGAGTGATAACCGGGGAGAAACTGGATGGAACCGTTATTCTGGAGAAGGATATTCTTTTTACCCGTGATATTACGTTGAAGCATCATCAGAATCATATTTCCTTCCAGTTTACGGATGTGAAGTATAGTCGTTCTATCAAACCTCATTATTTATATTATCTGGAAGGTGTGGATAAGATGTGGAGAGGGCTGGATGCCCATCCGAACCGGATTTCCTATTCCAATCTGATTCCCGGAAAATACAAGTTGTTTATTAAGCAGGTAAAAGATGAGGATACCTATTCCACTCCTGAGCTGATCCTGTCTATCGATATACTGGCACCCTGGTATGCGAGTGGGATCGCGAAATGTGTATATATCCTGTTATTAGGATCTTTACTCATATGGGTGGTGAATTATTTCCGTGTGCGGAACCGTTTGAAAATAGGACGGATTGAACGGAAAAAAACGCTGGAGTTATCTAATATGAAGATGGAGTTCCTTTCAAATATTTCCCATGAATTGAAAACACCCCTTAGCCTGATCCTTAACCCGGTAAATAAAATAGTGTCGGAAACGAAGAATGTGGCTTTGCGGGAGCAACTGAAGCTGATACAGCAGAATGCCGGACGCCTGAATACGCTGGTTCATCAGATTATTCATTATAAAGAAAAGGATCACACACTTTCTGAACTGAAACTTTCCCATTTGGAGCTGGTGGAGTTTATCCATAGTATTCTGGATATGCATGCGGAGGCATTTATTTCTAAAAATATCCGGTTGGAATTTGTTCCTTACCGGGAAAAGGTCTATGTAAGAGCGGATATTTTTAAACTGGAGGCTATCCTTAATAATTTGATATCCAATGCCTATAAATTCTCCCATCCGGAAAGCACGATTACGGTTCGCCTGGATCTGGAAAGTGCGACAGATAAGATCCTGCGTTTGCAGGTAAATGATGAAGGTGTAGGGATTCCTCAGAAAGACCTTTCTCTGATTTTTGAGCGTTTTTATCAGTCAGACCAACATGCTTCTATAAATAGTGAAGGTTCAGGTATCGGGCTTTCTTTAGTGCGTAATTTTACGGAATTACACCGGGGAACAGTGGAGATCACATCGGAAGAAAATCAGGGTACCACCGTTACTTTGTATCTGCCTATTTTAGAAGAGGAGCCGGATGTGCTGCCTGATCCTGCCGGTAAACGGGAGAAAATGAATAGTGACATACGGGTATTGGTGGTGGAAGATAATGTGGAAATTGCCTATTTTATTGCTGAGAACCTGTTGGGCGCTGACTACCGGATCGCACATAATGGGAAGAAAGGGGTGGAAATTGCACAGGAGTATTTGCCGGATGTGATCATTGCTGATATTATGATGCCGGTTATGAATGGGTTGGAAATGAGCCGGTTGTTGAAACAAAATATCCATACGGCTACAATTCCGGTCATTATCCTGACGGCAAAAGATGACCAGTATACGGAGAAAGAGGCTTTTTCTATGGGGGTGGAAGCTTTTATACCCAAACCTTTTGATATGGATATGCTGAATCTGCGGATTCAACATATTTTTGAGAATAAAAAACACCTGATCAATAAACTCCGCCAGAAGTCTTTGATACAGGAAAAAGAGATTGTTGCTGAGTCACAGGATGAGATCTTTCTGAGCAGAATCACGGAGATCATAGAAGATAAGCTGGATGACCCGGAATTAAATGTACAGAAGCTGGCTGACCTGGGTGGATTCAGTGCGAAGCAGATCTATCGTCGTATCAAACTTCTGACAGGTAATACGGCAGTGGATTATATCAGATCGATCCGTTTGAAGAAAGCATCCCTCTTGCTTTCCCAGAAAAAGTTTACGGTAGCGGAGGTTATGTATATGGTAGGATTCTCAAACCATTCCTATTTCTCTAAATGCTTTTCTGCCCGCTACGGAAAAACCCCTAAGCAATATATGGAAACAGGGGTATAAAAAGAAATGTCCGATTTCTTTTCTTATTTTTTCAGTTTGTTTCTATGGTGTCCTTTTTGTTTTGTTTTATGAACGATCTCAACTGCTTGAAAAAAAAGGTTTTCTGTTATTTTAAATCTTGTTAAACCCAGACACTTTTGATGGGGAAAGCCATGGATTATCTTACTAATACTATATATAAATCAATTGGAAATAACATGAAAAACAGACAAATTTCAGCACTTCTTGGAATGTGTGTACTGGGTTTCTATTCTGCTTCTGCTGAGAGCTCTGATGTGTTGGAGAGAAAAGCAATGGTAGGACCTATGGTGACCATGGCACAGCAGCAATCCGGGAAAGTTACGGGAGTGATTGTAGACTCTTATGGTGACCCGATCATCGGGGCAAACGTTTTGGTAAAAGGAACGACAAACGGAACGATTACAGATTTCGACGGAAACTTCAGTCTGGATTGCAATCCGCAGGATGTAATACAGATTACTTATATTGGTTACCTGTCTAAAGAAATGGTTGTTGGGAACCAGAAAACAATCCGTATCGTACTGGATGAAGACACAAAGGCTTTGGATGAAGTAGTTGTGATCGGATATGGTGTACAGAAGAAAGCCGACCTTACTGGTTCTGTAGCGAATGTGAGCGCAGATAATCTGAATATTGCGAGTAACTCAAACATCGGCCAGGCCTTGCAGGGTAAAATTGCCGGGGTGGATATCGTTTCTTCCGGAGGTTCTCCCGGACAAGGTACCAGAGTAATGGTGCGTGGTGTCGGTACGTTGAATAATTCCTCTCCTTTATATATTGTAGATGGAATGTATATGTCTGGTATCGATCACATCAACCCGAATGATATTGCCAGCATTGATGTTCTGAAGGATGCTTCTTCTGCTGCAATTTATGGGTCACGTGCTGCGAATGGTGTGGTGATCGTTACAACGAAAGAAGGAACGAACACAGAAGGTAAAGCAATTGTAGATCTTTCTGTGAATATTGGGGTTTCTTCCCCATCCAAATATCTGGATATGCTGGATGCTGCCGGATGGGCAAAGGTGACCACCGCTGCACGTGAAGCCATTGGTCTTCCGGTGTTGGAAATGGCACAGGATCTATCCGGTAAGGAAGATAATGACTGGCAGAAAATCATGTTAGGCCCGGCTTTGATGCAGAACTACAATGCTTCAATCAAGGGTGGTAATAAGAATTCTACCTATTATACCAGTGTGGGTTACTTCAATCAGGATGGTACAGTAAAAGGAACAAATTACCAGCGATATTCCATACAGTCTAAGAATGATTATAAGAAGGGTATTCTTTCTGCAGGTACGAATATTGTTCTTAATTTTAATCATAGTAACCCTTTACATTCCGAGTCAAGAGGTGGAATGATCGGAACAATCCTTCAAACGATCCCAACGGTCAGTAAATATGATGATACCCGTGTCGGTGGATATGGTGCTTCCTATGGTGATGTAACTAATTTAGCTCACCCCCTGGGTATGGTTGATAAAAATATTTATGATCGTTATCAGGAAAATGCGATAGTGAACGCTAACTTATACGTGCAGTTGGAATTGTTTAAAGGATTGAAATATAAATTAAACCTTTCTCCGGATTTTGACTTCTATCATTATAAATATTTCGAAAATGAATATGATTTCGGTTTGAAGAGTAACTCTGTTACGATGTTAACTGACCGTCAGACCCGTGAACGGAATATATTGGTAGAAAACCTGTTAACATATGACTGGACATTTGGTGACCATAAAATTTCAGCACTGGCTGGTTACACCTATCAGGATAGCCGGTATCGTTGGTTGCAGGCATACGGAGAAGAACTTCCTCAGGGATTATATGAAATAGATGCTTCTACTACTAATCGTAGCAACGAAGGTTGGTTACACAGAAATGTGTTGACTTCTGTATTAGGACGTGCATTCTATTCTTATAAAAACAAATACCTGATCACAGCAACGATCCGCCGGGATGGTTCTTCCAAATTCGGTGCGGATCACCGGTATGGTTATTTCCCATCTGCATCTGTAGGCTGGGTGATGACGGAAGAAAGTTTCATGCAGAACATTCAATGGCTGGATTTCTTGAAGATCCGTGGGGGTTACGGGGTTTTAGGTAACCAGGAGATCGTTCCTTATCAATATTCTTCTACTATTACAACCGGTATTAACTATCCGGATGGAAAAGGTGGTTTGATCCAGGGTGCTTTCCCTAAAGAGTTTGCCAACCCGGATATTAAGTGGGAGGAAACTGCTATGACCAATGTGGGTATTGATATGCATATCTTATCTAGCCGTTTGAGCCTGACTGCGGACTGGTACGTAAAAAACACAAAAGATGTTCTTCTTACTGTCCCTATTCCTATTTCATCGGGTGGTGCCAATGATCCTGTCAGAAATGCGGGTAAAATACGGAATGAAGGGGTTGAGTTCAATTTAAGTTGGAATGACCGGATTAATAATGACCTGTCTTATGGCGTCAGCTTCTTAGGTAGCCATAATAAAAATGAAGTAATAGAACTGGGTACCGGTACACAAGCTATCTGGGGTGGAGCAACTGTTCAGAATATCAACACAAGTAAAACATTGGCTGGTTATCCCATTGGTGGATTCTGGTTAATTCCGACAGACGGTTTATTCGGTAGTGATGCGGAAGCGGATGCGTATGCAAAAGATGGCGTGAAGATCCAGCCGAATGCAAAGGGTGGTGATGTGAAGTTTGTGGATACGAATGGTGATGGCACGATTGATGATGAGGACCGTGTATATATGGGTAGCCCGTTCCCGAAATTTACGATGTCCCTGAATGGAAATGTGACTTACAAGAATTTTGATGCTTCTGTTGGATTCCAGGCTGTATTTGGTAATAAGATCTACAATGCGACCCGTCAGACATTAGAAGATGTGACAAAAGGTACAAACTACCTGTCTTCTGTGCTGGATTACTGGACTCCTGATAACCCGAATGCTTCTTATCCGCGTCTGGTATGGGATGATCCGAACCGCAACACACGTGCGGAATCTGACCGTTATCTGGAAAGTGGCTCTTACTTCCGCTTGCGTAGTTTACAGGTGGGCTACACATTCCCAATCGAATGGTTTAAGGGATATATTGATAAAGCCCGTATCTACGTGAATGCTGAGAATTTATTTACGATTACCGGTTATTCCGGATATTCTCCTGACGTAAACGTGGTGGATAGTAATGACCGGAAAGATCCAAGTGAGATGGCGTCCACTTATCGTGGATTTGATTACTTCATCTATCCTAATAATCGCGTATTTATGATAGGTTTAAATGTAACATTTTAATTAGGTAGATCATTATGAAAAAATATTATATCATATTGCTGAGTGTAATCGCAACGGGATTATTCTTAGCTTCCTGTGAGGATCAGTTGAACCAGACGAATCCAAACCAGGCCACAGAAGATACCTTCTGGAAAAATGAATCGGATTTTCAGTTAGCACTGACTTCTTGCTATACTCCATTGAAAAATGCGTTGAATGGTGGATACTATGGAACCCGTGGTGTGATGTTACGTATTGCACGTGCTGACGAAGTAGAGTTCAGAAATGACATTGCAGACGTGTATACAGTGAGCCGTTTTACGAATAGTAATACGAATTCTCTGACCCAGGGGATGTTCTATCAGTTCTACAATGCACTCTACCGTACCAACTTTATTATGCAGAAACTGGAAGAAAAAGGAGATGACTTTTCTGTGGAATTCCGGAATTCTGTAATTGCCGAATGTCTTTTCATTCGTGGTTTTAATCTGTTCCAGTTGGGAAAAGAGTTTAAGAATGCACCTTTGAAATTAACAGCCTCTCAGGTTCCTTCTACTTTCCCTATCGAAAAATCCAGCCAGGAAGAGATTTGGGCACAGGCAAAAGAAGATCTGAAAACGGCAATGAGCCTGTTGCCTATTGAAAATGATCTGGGTAAACCGACCAAAGGTGCAGCCATGGCTGTGCTGGGTAAGATCTATATATATGAGGAAGACTGGTCAAGTGCAATTGAATATCTGGAACCCCTCACTGGTTCGCCTTATTCCTATGAATTAGTTTCTGATTTCTACTGGAACTTTGATGAAGAACACAGTTTTAATTCTGAAAGTATTTTTGAATTGATTATTGATAGTACTGGTGGTACTGACCTGTGGGGTGATGGTGAAAACATCAACTCTACACAGACCAATACACGTCCGAAAGAATATGCTGCTCCTGAAGTGAATGGCTGGTATGAAGCACAACCTACTCAGCAGATGATGGATATGTTCCTGGCAGAGCCGGACAAAGATGGTAATCCGGATTATCGTGCACGTATGTCAGCCGTATGGGATTATGAAGGTGCTACTTATTACCAGCAAGCTTTCCGGGAAGTTTTTGATGAAAACAAATGGGATACCTATTGGATCCTGAAATACCAGAACTGGCAGACTCAGACAGAAGAACCAAGCCCTCCTATATCTTGTCTGAATGAACGTGCGATCCGTTATGCAGATGTGCTCCTGTTGTTGTCGGAAGCTTATATGAACCAGGGCAATTTTTCAAAATCGGTGGATTATCTGAACCTGATCCGCAGACGGGCAAACCTGAATGATTATAGTGGCACTCTGACCAGGGAGGAGATATTTAAAGACCTGGAACATCAGCGTGCGATCGAATTCTTTGTGGAAGGCGAACGTTTCTATGACCTGCGTCGCTGGGGATTGCTGGAAGCAAGATTACAGGCACAGGATCCGATCCGTTATCAGAATTTCGCTTCCGGACAAACCGGAGGGACCAATAAATTCTACTATTTCCCGATCCCGGCCAAGGAACTTGAAACAAATGAATTGTGTACTCCTAACGAGGGGTGGTAAAAACCATATGCCGGATAAAGTCCCACGGAAATGTGGGGCTTTATTCAATCTTTTATTTAAATGCTAATATCATGAATATATATAAATGTATACTTCTGGCGTTACTGCCTGTTTTGTTTGCCTGTCAGCAAAACAGGAGTATAGAAGAAACAAAGATCACTTTTAATGATGGCTGGAAATTTTACCGGATAGATCCCCATACGGACCCTCCGGAGAATTGCCATCTTCCCAGTTTTAATGATTCTGCCTGGGATGATATACGTATTCCTCATACTCCAAGAATTGAGCCGTTAGTTGTAAATGACCAGTGGCAGGGAGATTGCTGGTACCGGAAAACATTTACGCTGCCTGAAACCTATAAAGATCGTATCCTGTTCCTGAAATTTGAAGCTGCTTTGAATGAAGCTACTATCTGGTTAAATAGAGAACAGGTTGCCGAACATTTAGGAGGATTTCTGCCTTTTAGTGTTGACCTGACGGGAAAAATTGCCTGGAATGAACCGAATGTGATTGCTGTAAAATTGAATAATGAAGATAATCCGGTCACAGGTCCCAAACCATTGGCTACTCTCGATTTTAACACGTATGGTGGTATTTACAGAGATGTAACCCTGATCTCTAAGGAGCCGCTTTATATTACGGATGCCAATCACGAACAGATCGTGGCCGGTGGAGGTATCTTTTTCCGCACGGAAGATGTGACGGCTAAAAGTGCCCGGCTGATAGCCAGCACGCATGTCAGGAACCGCTCTGATAAAACCCAGACTGTGCAGGTGGTATATTCCTTGTATGATCAGGCTCAACAGAAAGTTTTATCTTTCCGGACAGCTGCCGGTGAGATCCCGGCAAAGGGAGATCTTACCCTGACAGCCGAAGAGATCCTGACTCAGCCGGCATTGTGGTCCCCTCAATCCCCTCATTTGTATAAGTTAGAGGTGGAGTTACTAACAAATGGTGTAGTAAGAGACCGGGAAGAGTTAAAAGTAGGTATACGGGATATAAAAATAACCAATGAAGGACTTTGGCTGAATGGGGAGAAAACCTTTTTAAGAGGGGTGAACCGCCATCAGGAATATCCTTATATCGGATATGCTTTATCCAATAATGCCCAATACCGGGATGCCTACCTTATTAAAGAGGCTGGATTTGATTATATACGAAGCGCGCACTATCCTCTTTCTCCTGCTTTCCTGGATGCTTGCGATGAATTGGGTATTCTGCTGCTGGATCCTATTTTAGGATGGCAATATTTCGGGGATGAAGCTTTTGAAGAGTTTGCATTAGCATCCTGCCGGCAGTTGATTCGTCGGGACCGCAATCATGCCTGTATACTGGCCTGGGAACTTTCTATTAATGAATCCTGGATGCCGGACTCTTTTATGGACCAGACACGTGTGATCTCCAGAGAGGAATTTCCGGTTACGAATTGTTATAATGCAGGATGGATGAAGTCGGATGCGTATGATATTTATATTGAGGCACGTCAGCATAGAAAGGGAGTGGATCCTACTAAACCTTTGATTGTTTCAGAATATGGTGACTGGGAATATTATGCCCAGAATGCAGGCTTTAATCAGGATAGCTGGGCCGATCTGAAAAGTGAGGAGCGGGGTAGCCGTCAGCCACGTGGTTCCGGAGAAAAGAGATTGTTACAACAGGCAAGAAATTTGCAGGAATCCCATAATGATAATTTATCCACGCATGCTTTTGCAGATGGATATTGGGTGATGTTCGATTATAACCGGGGGTATAGTGATGATCTGGAGTTCTCAGGGATACTGGATATTTTCCGTTTACCCAAATATGGCGCCTGGTTTTACCGTTCCCAGCTGGATCCATCTGTGGAAAATGTGCTTTTCATTGCTTCGGAATGGCAACCGGGAGTCTCTGAAGGTGTACGGGTATTCAGTAATGCGGAAGAGGTGGAACTGTGTCTGAATGGAGAATTGGTGGAAAGAAGAAAACCGGATACGGATGCCATATCCGGTAACCTCAATCATCCTCCTTTCTCTTTTGGAGTTAACTGCACTGAAAGCAGTGTACTCGAGGCTATCGGTTATATAAATGGAAAAGAAGTAAGTTGTGAAAAACTGGCAACCGCGGGTAGTCCGGAAACAATCAGGCTATTTTGCCCTTTCCAGGGGAAAAAACCGGAAGCTGGTTGTAATGACGTATTGTTTGTATATGCAGAGATAAGGGATGCTGCCGGGACAGTGATCCCTCACAATGGTCTGCCTGTTACCTTTACAGTGGAGGGAGATGCTGAGATCATTGGAGAGCAGACCGTAGAAGCGGAAGCTGGGATTGCTGCTATCCTGATCCGTATAGGAGAGAAACGTTCAACCGTAAAAATTAAAACAGTTTCAGCGTTTAAGGATGATGAAATCATTATAGAACCCATCTGATCAATTCCTGTCTGGCAGGAGATGATTAGTACTCTTTTCAGGATCATAGTCAAATAAGTATACGGAATCAATAGCTATTTTATGGATTAGCCAGATAACATCTTAGCTATTCACTTGTTTTTTCTCTTTTTCGTATCGCTTTTTTGACTATGATCTTTTTTAGTTCAGAAAAGTCGTAAAGTCATATTTATAGAAGTTTATAGTATTATGAGGATATGTTTCTCTGCTGTTTTTTAACTATAGATTGTTTTTCATCTCTTTCCTGAATCTGGAAGGTCCCATTCCATAATATTTCTTACAATAGGAGGTGAAGTGGGCCGGAGAGCTGAATCCGAATTCTTTGATGATCTGGCCGATCGGAATATTCACGTCCGCCAGTCTGTTCCGGATATGCCTTGACCGTTGCTTCAGCATCCAACTGTAAGGGGAATCACTGAAGTAAGTCCTGAACTTACGGGTCAGGGAACGAACAGAGGAATTACATAGTTTCGCCAGTTCCTCCACTGTTTTTACATTCTGATAGTTTTTAAGGATGAACGCCTTAAAATCCATATTCTTATTAATAATAGGAGATAGGAATTCGGCTAATTCCTGTTTGGTATAAAACGCTCTTAATACCAAAAAAACTTCTTTTTGTTTGGCTTCCTGCAAATGTTTACATCTGATTTTATGAATAAGATAGAAATGGATGCTCCGGAGAACTTCCATCATGGGTCCCCTGATCGGCAGTTTATTGAAAGATCCTTCTTGTTTATCATACGGGGATAATGACTCCAGGGCCATTTGATCACATAATGTAAATTGATTATCGAAACTTAGAATAATATACTTTGCGTTTGTTACTGCTTTTCCTGTAAAATCCGTATCCTGGGAAATAAAGATCATTTCCCCACCTGAGCATGTCTGATTTGTCAACTCATTATAAGAGACTACTATTTCTCCTTCGATCAAAAAAAGAAGGTAATTGTAATATTTATCTTCAATGTATAGTGTGGAATCCTTTTCTATTTCTTTATAATTAAATCCTATGTGAAAGTCTGATACGTAGTTTTTGCAGGCTTGATGTTCTTCTACATATAATAGATCCATACTTAGCTTTGTTTGTGTGAATTTTGTAATCGGGTTAATTCAAAAAAATTTCTACTCGCTGTTCTATAAATACTCTTCTCTACGGTAATTTTTATATTTTGTCATGTTTATAATACTATGGGAACAAATATAACGAAGGGATTTTAAAATTACGTTATATATCTTAGACAATCTATTTTACCAAATGGTCAACTATTTGTTTATAAACTCCTACATCTGATAATAAAATGCAAAAAATAGTACCCATATATATGAATATGCTAATAAATTGATGTTTCTGCTTTACGGAATGTATTTGTATTAATTTATTTTTGACCAGTTTATCGGTAATTTTTGACTTATTGTTGGGAATTATAGGAAAAAACTCTTATTTAATTTAGATTTACTGGTAAAATTGATTTTTTCTTATTAATTTGCAACCCTGAAAAAACCATGGAAAGAATCATTTAAATTCCTGAAAGAGGAATTTTAGTAAAGAAGGTGTTTAAAATGTAAAGGTGAAAGAGAATGGCTAAATAAGTGCTCCATACTTTTTAGTGTTTCGGAACAATTAATTAATGAAACCACCCTTTTTGACTTAAAACCTATCGTGTTTTATGGATTTTTCAATTTCATTTTACATTTATTAAAATATTTGCTTTTAGAAAAGAATAACTTTGTGAAGCATAATACCAGATTACATAGTAAAATAACACATATATATCTTTAGGAAATGGATACAAAAATTCAGGAACTGACTAACAAAATCTACCGTGAAGGTGTGGAAAAAGGGAACGAAGAAGCTAATCGAATTATAGCCGATGCAAATACCCAGAAACAGACTATTGTAAGTGAAGCAGAAGCAGAAGCAAAACGTATTATTGCAGCTGCGGAAAAGCAGGCGGCGGACCTGAAGAAAAATGTGGAAGGTGAGCTAAAGCTATTTGCCACTCAGGCTTTGGAAGCTTTGAAAAGTGAAGTCGCTAACCTGATCACCGGCGAGATCACCTCTTCGAATGTAAAAGCTGCTGTGGCTGATAAAGAGTATATGCAGCAGGTCATTCTTGAGATGGCCCGGGAATGGATTAAAAAAGAAAACCTGACGATCCAGTCGGCTGATGCGGAAAAATTGACTCAATACTTTGAAGCAAATGCAAAGGAGCTGCTAAATAAAGGGGTCCGGATTGAAAAAGTGAATGGAAAGGACACTTCCTTTACGATCGTACCGGCGGATGGTTCTTATAAAGTAAGTTTCGGAGACGAAGAATTTATGGAGTTCTTTAAAGAATTCCTGCGTCCACAACTGGTAGAAATGCTATTCTGATCATGAGTAAGTATTATTATCTGGTTGCCGGACTGCCGAATATTGCGTTGGACGATAGCAAACTCACCTATACCATTACGGATTTTAGGAGGGAACTGGATGGTGTATTATCTATGGATGACAGAAAACTGATTGATCTGTTTTTCCTTAAGTATGATAATAAAAACCTGCTGACTCAATTGGCCCGGCCTGACTGGGAGGATGATCCGAGAGGAAGCATTACCGCTGATGAGTTACAGGATCTGATCAAAATTGTCAGAGAGGATGATACATTACCGGCTAATTCACTCATACCATCTTATTTCATAGATTTTCTGCGGCTCTATTCCGGTTCGGAAGACCAGGAAGAGACTCCTGTTACTGTTTCATGGGAAGATCGTCTGGCAACACTCTATTATGCGTATGCCATGAAAAACAGTAATGAGTTTATCGCATCCTGGTTTGAATTTAACCTGAATATTAACAATATACTGACAGCTTATACCTGTAGGAAGTATGGATTGGATAAGGCAGAGTATATTATCGGGGATAATGAGATTGCCGAAGCGATCCGGAGTTCAAATGCCCGTGATTTCGGTTTGGGGGATACGCTGGACTATTTACCGGCTCTGCAACGGGTCGCAGAAGAACCTAATCTGATGGTCCGGGAGAAAAAAATAGATATCCTGAAGTGGGAATGGCTGGAAGAGAACACGTTCTTTAAACCCTTTGATATAGAAAGTGTTTTTGCCTATTTGCTTAAGCTTGAAATGATAGAACGATGGCTGACCCTTGATAAAACAACAGGAGAGGAGACCTTCCGGGGAATTGTCGGATCCATGAAAAAAGGCAGTCAGAACGTACTGGAAGAATTTAAAAGAAATAATAATAAATAATTTATGGCTACAAAAGGATTTGTAAAAGGGATCGTGTCCAATCTGGTGACCGTTGAGGTGGATGGACCGGTTTCCCAGAATGAAATTTGTTACATTTCCGTGGGAGGTGTTAAGCTGATGGCGGAGGTAATCAAAGTAATAGGAAAAGAAGCCTTTGTACAGGTGTTCGAAAGTACCCGTGGGATGCGGGTAGGTGACGAAGCCGAATTTGTCGGTCACATGCTTGAAGTGACTCTGGGTCCGGGTATGTTGTCCCGCAACTATGACGGCCTACAGAATGACCTGGATAAAATGGATGGGATCTTCCTGAAACGGGGGGATTATACCTATGCACTGAATGATGAAAAACAGTGGGATTTTAAACCGATCGCCAAACCGGGGGATAAAGTGATGGCCGGAGATTGGTTGGGAGAAGTGGATGAGAACTACCAGCCACATAAGATTATGGTTCCTTTTGTGCTGGAAGGAACGTACACGGTAAAAAGCGTGGTAGATGCCGGACTCTATACTGTGAACCAGACTGTAGCTGTAATTACTGGTGAAGACGGAAAAGATATAGAGGTGAATATGATACAGAAGTGGCCGGTAAAAAAAGCGGTTACCTGTTATAAAGAAAAACCACGTCCTTATAAATTACTGGAAACAGGGGTTCGGACTATTGATACGATCAACCCGATTGTGGAAGGTGGTACAGGATTTATTCCCGGGCCATTTGGTACAGGTAAAACAGTATTGCAGCATGCGATCTCTAAACAGGCGGAAGCAGACATCGTAATTATTGCAGCTTGTGGAGAACGTGCAAATGAGGTAGTGGAGGTCTTTACGGAGTTCCCGGAATTGATCGACCCACATACCGGACGTAAGTTGATGGAACGTACCATTATTATTGCAAATACTTCCAACATGCCGGTAGCTGCCCGTGAAGCCTCTGTCTATACGGCGATGACTATTGCTGAATATTACCGGACAATGGGGTTGAAAGTGTTGTTGATGGCTGACTCTACTTCCCGCTGGGCACAGGCACTTCGTGAAATGTCAAACCGTCTGGAAGAACTTCCGGGACCGGATGCTTTCCCAATGGACCTTTCTGCGATCGTTGCGAACTTTTATGCACGGGCCGGTTATGTACATCTGAACAACGGGGCAACCGGTTCTGTCACCTTTATCGGTACAGTATCTCCGGCAGGTGGTAACCTGAAAGAGCCTGTAACAGAAAATACCAAGAAAGTAGCTCGTTGTTTTTATGCGTTGGAGCAGGAACGGGCTGACCGTAAAAGATATCCGGCTGTAAATCCGATTGATAGTTATTCTAAGTATCTGGAGTATCCTGAATTCCAGGAATACATTGCCGATCATATTTCTCCTGCATGGGTGGAAAAAGTAGAAGAGGTAAAAACCCGTATGCTGCGTGGTAAAGAGATCGCGGAACAGATTAATATTCTTGGGGATGATGGAGTTCCTGTGGAATATCACGTAACTTTCTGGAAATCGGAACTGATCGACTTTGTGATCCTGCAACAGGATGCGTTTGATGAGATCGATGCGGTTACACCATTGAACCGTCAGGAATTTATGCTGGACCGGATCGTGAATATCTGCCGCGCTGAATTCAGTTTTGATACGTTCCAGGAAGTAATGGATTACTTTAAGAATATTATCAATGTGTTCAAGCAGATGAACTATTCTGTATACGAAAGTGAACAGTTTAAGAACTTTAATGATCAACTGGACGCTCTGCTGGCAGAACGTATGGAAAAATAAGCAAGTATATGGCAACAAAAGTATTTCAGAAAATATATACGAAGATTACCCAGATCACAAAAGCGACCTGTTCACTGAAAGCAACAGGCGTAGGGTATGATGAGTTGGCCTCCGTAGACGGAAAGTTGGCTCAGGTAGTGAAAATCATAGGTGACGAGGTTACGCTACAGGTATTCTCAGGAACAGAAGGGATCCGTACCAATGCGGAAGTAGTATTTATGGGGAAGGCTCCTACTCTGAAAGTAGGGGAACAATTAGCCGGACGCTTCTTTAATGCATATGGTGATCCGATAGATGGTGGTCCTGCACCGGAAGGGAAAGAAGTAGAGATCGGCGGTCCATCGGTAAATCCGGTTCGCCGTAAACAGCCATCTGAATTGATCGCTACCGGGATTGCAGGTATTGACCTCAACAATACACTGGTAACCGGACAGAAGATCCCGTTCTTTGCAGATCCGGACCAACCGTTTAACCAGGTGATGGCATTAGTGGCATTGCGTGCCCAATCCGATAAGATTATTTTGGGAGGTATGGGTATGACTAATGATGACTATCTGTTCTTTAAAAATACATTTAGTAATGCCGGTGCGCTGGATCGTATCGTAAGCTTTATCAATACAACGGAAGACCCATCAGTAGAACGTATCCTTATTCCGGATATGGCCCTTACGGCTGCTGAATATTTTGCGGTGGAGAAAAATGAAAAGGTGTTGGTGCTGTTAACTGATATGACCAACTATGCGGATGCGTTGGCGATCGTATCGAACCGTATGGACCAGATCCCATCCAAAGACTCAATGCCCGGTTCTCTTTATTCTGATTTGGCAAAGATTTATGAAAAAGCGGTACAATTCCCGGCAGGCGGTTCCATCACCATTATTGCGGTGACAACCCTGTCCGGTGGAGATATTACACATGCAGTACCGGATAATACTGGATATATCACAGAAGGTCAGCTTTATTTGCGTCGTGATAGTGATGTCGGTAAGGTTATTGTCGATCCATTCCGCAGTTTGTCCCGTCTGAAACAGTTAGTGACCGGTAAGAAAACCCGTGAAGACCATCCGCAGGTAATGAATGCTGCCGTACGTCTGTATGCCGATGCTGCCAATGCAAAAACCAAACTGGAAAATGGTTTTGACTTGACTGACTATGATAACCGTACCTTGTCATTTGCAAAAGATTATTCCGAGAAGCTGCTGGCGATTGACGTAAATCTGGATACTACGGAAATGTTGGATGTGGCGTGGGGATTATTCGGAGAATACTTCAAACCAGCAGAGGTGAATATAAAACAGGAGTTAGTGGATAAGTACTGGAAAGACTAATCAATTAGAACAAGATGGCAATAAAGTTTCAATATAATAAAACATCACTTCAGCAACTGGAGAAGCAACTGAAGATGCGTGTGCGTTCACTCCCTACCATTAAGAGTAAGGAGAGTGCATTACGTATGGAAGTGAAGCGGACCAAAGACGAGGTGAGCCGATTGGAACTTCAGCTTGAAAAAGAAATTCAGAGTTACGAAAATATGGTTGCTTTGTGGAATGAGTTCACTCCGGATCTGATCGCAGTGAAGGACGTCTCTCTTTCTACGAAGAAAATCGCCGGAGTATTAACTCCTATTCTGGACGAAGTTCAGTTCGAAATAGGAAAATACAGCCTGTTCAATGCTCCATCCTGGTTTCCGGATGGAATAGAGTTATTGAAAAAACTGGCACATACCGGGATCGAAGCTGAGTTTACAAGTCTCAAACTGGAGTTATTGGAACATGCCCGGAAAAAAACAACTCAAAAGGTGAACCTGTTTGAGAAAGTTCAGATTCCGGGATATAGTGATGCGATCCGGAAAGTGAAACGGTTTATGGAAGACGAGGAAAGTCTGTCTAAATCATCACAAAAGATCATGCGGGCAAATCAGGAAAAACGCAAAAAGAAAGAGGAGGCTGAATCATGATTTCGAATATGAATAAATATGCCTTTATGGTTTATCATAAAGACTATGAAGACTTTTTGGCTCAATTGCGTGACCTGGGTGTTGTACATGTGCAGGAAGTACGGTCTACCTCTGAAAATACAGACCTTCAACTACTTCTGACCCAGCGGAAACGCATCGATCAGGTCATGCGTGATTTTAAGAAGTTGAATGATAAAAAGGACAATCCTGAATTAGCTTTTGCACGTAAGATTACAAAACAGGAGGGACTGGATTTGCTCCGGACTATTGAAGAGTTACAGGAAAGAAGACAACAATTGGTATCTACCCTGGCCACGCTGGAAAAGGAGATCGACTATATGAAAATATGGGGTGATTTTTCTTATGCAGAGGTGAATCATCTTAAAAAAGTAGGCTATAAAGTTACCTTCTTCAGCACTCCTGTTTCCCGTTTTGAGCCGGAATGGATTGATGCATATAATGCGATAGAGATCAATAATATTCAGTCTGTTTCCTATTTTATTACGATCACTCCGGAAGATATGGTGATCGATATAGATGCGGAACGTCCGAAGATGCCTGATATGGGGTTATCTGAACTGGAAGCTAATTACAAGCAGAAGGAAGATCAGATTGAGGTCATCAATAAAGAATTACAGGACAGAGCTGTCAATGATTATAACACATTGGTAGAACTGGATAAAATACTGCAGGATGAATATAATCTTTCTAATGTAAAGATCCAGACCGAAGCGCAGGCTGATGATAAATTAATGGTTCTGGAAGGTTGGGTTCCGACAGAGCAGGCATCAGCTATGGAAACAGCGGTAGAACAGGGGGGGTATTATTACCAACCGTTACCAGTAGAAGAAGGAGACCGGATTCCTATCCAATTGAAGAATAATAAATTCTCTAAATTGTATGAACCTATTACCAAAATGTTTGCGCTTCCCAAATATACAGAGTTTGATCCGACACCGTTTTTTGCCCCTTTCTTCATGCTCTTTTTTGGGCTTTGTTTCGGAGATGGGGGTTACGGACTGATCATGTTCTTAGTTTGTACCTATTTCAAAACCAAAGTGAAGCCGGATTACAAACCTTATCTGACCCTGTTCCAGTTATTCGGACTGTCTGCGGTGGTGATAGGTATATTGACGGGATCATTTTTCGGTGTCTCATTGATCGAGGTACCAGCCTTTGAATCTATAAAAGACTATTTCCTGTCAACAGACAATTTGATGACACTATCTATTATTCTGGGACTTGTTCAGATTGTATTTGGTAAGATTGTGGCAGCTTTCCAGACGAAGGCACAGCGGGGAGTAAAACATAGTGTTGCCTCTTTTGCCTGGGTATTTGTGATCGTTGCCCTTCTATGTGCTTTTGGGTTACCGGTACTGGATATTCATTTGCCGGAGACCGTGATCATTGTCTTTTATGGAATAGCCGTTTTAGGATTATTGGTCGCACTTCTTTATAATTCGCCGGGGAAAAACATCTTTATGAATGTGGGTTCCGGCCTTTGGACAACTTATAATACAGCTTCCGGTTTGTTAGGAGATACTCTTTCCTATATCCGGTTGTTTGCTATCGGGTTGACCGGTTCTATTCTGGGAGGTGTGTTTAATTCGTTAGCTATAGATATGACAGAGGGTTTATCTATTATTCCACGGGCTATTTTTATGACACTGATCCTTGTATTCGGACATTCGCTTAACTTTGCACTTTGTACGATCAGTGCATTGGTACACCCTTTGCGTCTTACTTTTGTGGAGTACTATAAAAATGCGGAATTCCAGGGGGGTGGAAAAGAATATACTCCTTTCAAAAAAGTATAATAATTAATCAGTTAGAAAATCAATAAAAAAATAATTTAAAAAATCATTTATTATGGAACCAATTTTATTAGCCTATTTAGGGGTTGCGTTAATGGTAGGATTAACCGGTATCGGAAGTAGTTACGGTGTAACAATCTGTGGTAATGCTGCAGTAGGAGCGATGAAAAAGAATCCGGATGCATTAGGTACGTACATTGCATTAAGTGCACTACCCAGTTCTCAGGGACTTTATGGATTTGTGGGATATTTTATGTTGCAATCCTATTTGGTAGATTCTATTTCTATGCTGAATGCAGCTGCGGTATTCGGAGCAGGATTAGGATTAGGTTTGGTAGGTCTTTTCTCTTCTATCCGTCAGGCACAGGTTTGTGCAAATGGTATTGCAGGAGTAGCTGCCGGTAAAGATGTATTCGGTGCTACTATGGTATTGGCCGTATTCCCGGAATTATATGCGATCCTTGCTTTATTGGTATTGATCCTGATCGGTGGAACATTAGGATAAGTTGTAAAGAATATACTAAGAGAAAAGGGATTATCCGGATGGATAATCCCTTTTTTATTTTATGAAATTCTCTTAGCCAGATAGGAATAGTTATATACTATAGTAAAGCCTCCACCCACTCATATGCTAAACTTCAATTTTTCTATCTTCTGAATGATTTTTTCTTTTATGATAAGCCTGATTTTATGTATGGAAAGAGAAAAACAAATAACTATATCTTTTAGTTTATTAACTATGATGTTTAGTTGTATAACTAAATTATTTAGTTTATTTGTGATGTAAAAAGGTAAAGATCATGAAACAGCTTACTCCAAAAGAAGAAGAGATCATGGGATGGTTCTGGAAAGAAGGTTCTATGTTTGTAAAAGAATTATTAGAATATTACGACGAACCTAAACCTCATTTTAATACGTTGTCTACTATTGTACGTGGACTCGAAGAAAAAGGATTTCTGGCCCATCAAACGTTTGGGAACACCTATCAATACCAGGCAATGGTATCAGAAGAGGAATACCGGAACCAAACATTACGAGGGGTGATCTCCAAATATTTCAATAACTCCTACCTCGGAGTGGTTTCTTCGCTGATCAAAGAAGAAGAGATCTCATTAGATGAATTGAAGAAACTGATTGATGAAGTAGAACAGGCTAATACGAAATAAAATCCATGGGCATCTTTTTTGTTTATATCCTTAAATCCACAGCCTGCTTAGCCTCTTTTTATCTGTTTTACAGGCTTTTGTTAAGCAGAGACACGTTTCACCGTTTCAACCGGATGGCTTTGCTGGGAACGGTTTTGCTTTCAGTCATATTGCCATTTGTGAAAGTGCAGCTTTTTCAGGCAGAGGCGGTTGAAAGGCCTGCTTTAAGTCTGGAGCAACTTTTATTTCTGGCTCAATATGTAACAGTAAACGCAGCCGGGGGATCACCCGTATGGATACGAGCCATATTGGTCCTTTATCTTTCCGGAATTCTTTTTTTCGCTATGCGGTTTCTCTATTCTGTTTTGCGGATCTTTTTCCTGATCCGTGGGGAAAAATATCATCTACAGGATGACGGAACAAAGCTGATTCTTACTAAAAAGAAAATAGCTCCTTTTAGCTGGATGAACTATGTCCTGATTTCAGAAAAAGACTGGGAGGAGAGCGGAAAAGAGATACTGGCCCATGAACGGGGACATATACAGGGCCGTCATTCCTGGGATATGTTGTTAGCCGGAGTCCATGTGATTTTCCATTGGTTTAATCCGGCGGCCTGGCTCCTGAAACAGGAATTACAAAATATCCATGAGTATGAAGCAGATGAATATGTACTGAACAAAGGCATCGATGCAAAGAAATATCAACTATTATTAATTAAAAAAGCTGTTGGTTCACAGCGCTTCACTTCTATGGCCAACAGCTTTAGTCACAGTAAACTTAAAAAACGAATTACTATGATGTTAAAAAGTAAATCCAATCCCTGGGCACGTATGAAGTATTTATATATACTTCCCCTTGCTGCTGTCATGGTTACAGCTTTTGCCCATCCGGAAGTTTCTAATGAATTAGAAAAAATTTCCGTAGTCAAAATTACAGAAATAAAACCGGTTCAGGAAATTCTTCCCCAGGAAACCATTCCGGAAAATAAAGAAAAAAGTATTCCGGAAAATCCGGAGAAAGATATCCTGTATATCGTAGATGGGAGAGAGGTAACCGCAGCGGAAGCACGGAGTATTCCTATGCCTTCCATAGAGACGGTTAGTGTAAATAAGAGTACGATGCCTACCGGCAATTATGCGGTTGGGGGAAAAGATGGTGTCATCAGGATCACTACTACCTTGGGAGATCCAATCTTAGGAGGAGGAATCCAGATGATTCCGGAGTTTAATATCTCAAAAATGGTAGGGTTATTAAATGAAATGGATCATGAAAATGTGGAAATTGATATCCATATAGACCATGAAAGAATTCAGAAGGCATTGGAAAGTTTAGCGATTGACGAGTGGGCAAAGAAAATAGGAGAGAATATAGAGCAGTTAAACCTGCAGGAACTTATCAATCAGGAAGAATTAGATAGAAAAGTGCAGGAAGCGATGAAACAGTTGGATCTTCAGGTATTAACAGATATTTCTATCAATCAGGAAGAGTTGGAAAAGACTGTACGGGAGGCTGTGGATCCCATAAAATTGCAATCGCTAATCGAACTTGCTATAGACCAAAAGGGATTAGAACAAATGGTACGTGTTCAGTTAGAAGGCCTTGAAGAGAAGCTAACAGAACTATCCAGTATGAAAGTAGAGACCGGATTTCTGGAAACTAATCGATTAATCCTGATCGATGGAGTAGAAGCAACCCAACAGGAGTTAGATGGCTTAAATCAGGAAAAGATTGAGAGTGTGCATATCTATAAAAGAGAGGATGGAGTAGAAAAATATGGAGAGAAAGCGGCCAATGGTGTCATTGAAGTAATAACGAAGAAATGATTTGTTTATGTGGATGTTAGTAGTGTCTGGACGATTTTTATTTGAATTATTTTTTTGATAAAGAGTTCGTCGAAGGAGATTACAGATCTCCTTCGACGAAAATCCCTTCGGGGTATCTTACAGTCTCTAAGCTTACTCTATTTTTAAATAGAAAAATCTACTGGATCCCTTTTTCTCTCAATTTTAGCTGCCAGTTCCAGGCGGTTACCAGGGTATCTTCCACCGATTCTTTCGCTGTCCAGCCTAATACCTTGTTGGCATGTTCAGGATTCGCCCATACCTTTTCAATGTCTCCTTCGCGGCGGCCCACGATCTTGTAGGGGACTTTGACTCCGGTTCCTTTTTCGAAAGCATGGATCAACTCTAAAACAGTCACACCACGTCCGGTTCCCAGGTTAAAGATCTCGAGTTTATCTTCAGATATATTATTCAGCATACGGTCCATCGCAATGACATGTGCTTTGGCCAGATCTACTACATTAATGTAGTCACGGATACAGGAACCATCCGGCGTATCGTAATCATCTCCGAAAACACTTAATTCCGGACGGATACCCATCGCGGTCTGGGTAAGGAAGGGAACAAGATTCTGAGGTACTCCGTTCGGTAGTTCCCCGATCTCCGCACTGGGATGCGCACCAATCGGATTAAAATAACGCAGGATAATACTTTTGAAAGGAGATCCGGCGTAGATTGTATCCCGTATGATCTCCTCATTGATTTGTTTGGTATTTCCATAAGGAGAAAGAGCCGGTTTTACCGGAGCATCTTCTGTGACAGGTAGAATGTCCGGTTGACCATATACGGTGCAGGAGGAAGAGAATACAATCCCTTCAATACCTGCCTCCGGCATTAATTCCAGTAAATTCAACAGGGTAACGATATTGTTGCGGTAGTATTGTAAAGGTATTTTTACCGATTCCCCCACAGCTTTGCTGGCTGCGAAATGAATGATCCCCTGAATACCCGGATTTTCTTTGAGCAATTTTTTCAATCCCTCTTTGTCGTTGCAATCTAACTCAGCAAATACCGGACGGATACCGGAAATCTTTTCGATCCCATCCAATACTTCTACATTCGAGTTCGATAAGTTGTCAACGATCACCACATCGTAACCGGCATTTTGTAATTCAACTACAGTGTGAGAACCAATATAACCGGTTCCGCCTGTTACCAATATCTTTTTTTTCATCTTAGTATATAATTAGATTTCAATTAGACAATCCCCGAGAATCCCATAAATGCCATCGCTAACAAACCGGCGGTGATCAATGCTATAGGAGTTCCTTTCATACTTTCCGGAACTTTCGTCATGGATAATTGTTCCCGGATACCTGCAAAGATAATCAATGCCAGAGCAAAACCAATGGCTGTGGATACCGAATATACGATTGTTTCCAGTAAATTATATTCTTTCTGGATCACCAGGATAGCAACCCCAAGGATACAACAGTTAGTCGTGATCAAAGGAAGGAATACCCCTAAGGCCTGGTAGAGGGAAGGAGATACCTTTTTCAGCACGATCTCCACCATCTGTACTAAAGCGGCAATCACCAGAATAAAACTGATTGTTTGCATAAAACCTAATCCAAATGAATCAAGAATATATTTCTGGATCAGGAAAGTTACAATCGTGGCAATAGTTAGTACAAAGGTCACGGCTGCACTCATCCCTAAAGCGGTATCTACTTTTTTAGAAACCCCTAAAAAGGGACAGATCCCTAAAAATTGGGCCAATACAATGTTGTTTACAAAAACAGCAGCAATAAATATTAATATATATTCCATAATCTATCAGGCTTTACGTAGTTTGTCAACAATAGCGATCAGATACCCCAGGGCGATAAATGCTCCCGGAGCCAATACGAAGATCAGTGAACCAAATTCTTCCGGGAATAATGTCAATCCAAATAGTTTACCGGTCCCAAACAATTCACGCGCAGCTCCTAAGAGCGTAAGAGCCAGGGTGAAACCTAATCCGATCCCTAACCCATCGGCTGCGGAAGGGAAAATCTTATTTTTAGCAGCAAATGCCTCCGCACGTCCTAATACAATACAGTTCACAACGATCAACGGAATAAACAGCCCTAAACTTGCATATAAAGATGGAATAAATGCTTCCATACACATTTGAACCACGGTTACAAAGGTTGCGATCACTACAATGTAGGCCGGGATCCGCACCTGATCAGGTATCAGGCTTTTAATACTGGAAATAGCCATATTGGAACAAATCAATACGAATGCGGTGGCCAAACCCATCCCCATTCCATTGATCGCAGAAGAGGTAGTCCCTAACGTAGGACACATCCCTAACAGTAAAACGAACACCGGGTTTTCTTTGATGATCCCGTTTACTAATATTTTTATATTACTCATGTTGACCTCCTTTTCTGTTTAATATGATCCTGTTGCACCTGTATGGGCATCTGTCCCTTTATAAGCACTGTAAGCGCGGTTGACTGCATCCAGAAATGCCCGGCTGGTAATTGTGGAAGCTGTAATCGCATCCACATCTCCACCATCTTTGGAAACGCTCAGGTTGCCGTCAGCTAAGGAACGGCCGATCACATTCTGTCTGTTTTTTTCCGTACGGAACCATTCTTCCATTTTAGAACCTAATCCGGGCGTTTCGGCGTGTTCCAGTACTGAGTAGTTGATCAGTGTACCGTCCGGAGCGAACCCAACAATTATTTTGATCTCTCCGCTAAATCCGTTTTTAGTGTTGCTTTCTACGGCTACACCGACTGTTTCGTCACCTTTCTTTGCCGGATAGATCAGCAGGGAATCTCCGTCGGAAGTCACACTTTTATATGCCTCTGCCGTCGGATTATTATCAAATTCAGGAGTTACCTGTGAAATGGCTCGTTGCAGGGTGGCCGCTTTGGCTGCTGCGGTAGGACCGGAAGTATACATACTCACTCCCGATAATATGGCTCCTGCCGATATACAGATCACGGTCAGGGATAGTAACATATTGGGTAATGTTGATTTCAGTTTTGCCATATTTATTTTCCTCCAAAGTGTTTAGGTTTGATATAGCTGTTAATAAGCGGAGTGAAAGCATTCATGATCAGGATCGCGAATGACATCCCTTCCGGATAGGCTCCGAACAGGCGGATCACACTGGTCAGGAGACCGATTCCCACTCCATAGATTAACATGCCGTTTTTGGTTAAAGGAGAAGTCACGTAATCTGTCGCCATAAAGATCGCTCCTAACAACAGTCCCCCGGATAAAAGGTGTATCAGCGGATTGGCATAGCTATAAGGATCTACTACGTGCATGATACCGGTGAATACAACCACCGTACCGATCACGGAAACCGGAATGTGCCAGGAGATAATCCTGCGCACCAGCATATAGATCAATCCTAAAACTAATGCGATGGCCCCCACTTCTCCGAAACTACCTCCCATATTTCCTAATAACATATCTACATAGGAAGGTAGTTCATGGCTACCCCTGTTAATCAGGGATAAAACCGTCGCCCCGGTTTCCCCGTCCGTATAAGTCAGCGGAAAACTACCCGGAACCGGCCAGGTAGTCATCTGTGCCGGAAAAGAGATCAGCAGGAATACACGACCAACCAAGGCCGGATTAAAGATGTTATTCCCTAAACCACCGAAGGACATTTTACCGATTCCAATCGCTGCTAACGCTCCGATAAGAATGATCCATATAGGTAGATTGGAAGGTAAATTAAATGCCAGTAATAAACCGGTAAGTACAGCCGAACCATCCCAGAGAGTCACCTCTTTTTTGAAAAGGAATTGCTGGATCAGATACTCAAAAGCGACACAAGCGGTAACAGACACGGTAGTCACCACCAGCGCACCTATACCAAAGTAATAAAGGGAAACCAGAAAAGCCGGTATGAGGGCGATAATGACCCCATACATATTTTTACTTATACTATCCCCTCCATGAATATGCGGAGAAGGTGATACGATTAAATTGTTTTCCATTTTCTTCTCTTATTATGACTTTCTGGCACGCTGAATGCCGATTACTTTACCTTTTCCCAAACGTATAAAGTCCAGTAGGGTGCGATTGGACGGACAAGTATAGCTACAGGATCCGCACTCAATACAGTCTACAATATTATTTTTTTCCGCTACGGGCCAGTCTCCCAGTTCAGTCAGACTCATCAGGAAGGTCGGGTTAAGTCCCATGGGACACACATTCACACATTTACCGCAACGTATGCAGGCATACATGGGTTTACGGACAGATTCCGCCTTCGTCATGATCAGCACCCCGGAACTTCCTTTCGTAACCGGCACCTCTTCACTGATCAGGGCTTTTCCCATCATCGGCCCACCACCAATGATCTTTCCCGTATTTTCAGAAAGACCCCCTGCTGCTTCGATCAGATGGCTGATTTGCGTCCCGATACGTGCTAAGAAGTTGGAAGGAGAGGAAACGCCCTTTCCGGTAACGGTAACCACCCGCTCGATCAGCGGTTTATTTTTCTGGACCGCTTCATACACAGCGAACGCAGTACCTACATTCTGTACTACCGCACCAACGGATATCGGTAGGGCACCACTTTTCACCTGACGGCGGATCACTGCATCGATCAACTGTTTTTCTCCTCCCTGAGGATATTGTACTTTCAAAGGCATGATCTCTATTCCCGGATAGGTTTTAGCTAATTGCCCCAAATGTGCGATCGCGTCCTTTTTATTATTTTCTATACCGATCACGGCTTTGGAAACGTGAATGGCTTTCATCAGGATCTCTACACCTGTCAGGATCTGTTCCCCTTTCTCCATCATCAGTGAATGATCAGATGTCAGATAAGGTTCACATTCTACAGCATTGATGATCAGGATCTCTGCCTTGTTTCCCGGAGGAGGGGTCAGTTTAACCTGGGTAGGGAAGGTGGCTCCTCCTAAACCTACGATCCCGGCATCACTGATTTTTCCGATGATCTCTTTATCAGAAAGCGTACATGTTTTGATATAATCTTCACTGCGGTCAATGGTTTCCTCCCATTCATCCCCATCCACATCAATATAGACCGCCGGACGTTTAAAGCCACTTGCATCTAAGGCATTCTCTATTTTAGTTACTTTTCCGGAAACGGATGAATGGATATTTGCGGATACAAATCCTCCGGCTTTGGCCAGAAGTGTTCCTACTTTGACCGGATCCCCTTTTTTCACGACAGGGATGGCCGGAGCACCAATATGTTGACTGAGAGGTATGATCACCTGTTTCGGTAAGGTCAGGGGTGTGATTTTCTTTCCCGCAGATAATTTATTTTCAGGGGGATGTATACCGCCGATACGAAATGTCCTTAGCATACTATCTGATTTATTGTTGATTTGTTTCTTCTGTTACTGTTGCCACCACTTTCTCTTTTTTAGGAGGGAAGTTAACCTCATGGATCGCCCCGGTAGGACATACCTCTACACATTTGCGGCATAACCGGCATTTGACAGGGTCAATATAAGCCAGGTTATTTTCGAGGGAGATCGCTTCGAAAGGACATTCTTTCACACACTTACCACAACCTATACAAGCATGGCTACATGCTTTCCGGGCGACTCCTCCTTTATCCTTATTCATGCAGGAGACAAAAACACGTCTTCCCTTCGGACCTTTTTTCCGCAGTTCGATAAGAATTTTAGGACAGGCCTGCGTACAGGCTCCGCAGGCGGTGCATTTTTCTTCGGATACCTCCGGAAGCTGGGTTTCCGGATTGATGTGGATCGCGTCGAAACTACAGACATTTACACAATCCCCATATCCGAAACAGCCATAGGCACATCCGGTTTCTCCGCCATACAGGGAAGCAGCTACCGCACAACTCCTGGCACCATCATACTGGTTTGTACGGGGACGGGCCTGGCAGGTGCCGTTACAACGGACCACTGCGATCATCGGTTCCGCGCTGCCGGCCTCTTTTCCTAAAATAGAAGCGACCTGGTTCATCACCTCCAGACCACCCACGGGACAGAAAAGGCCATCCAATGTATTCGCATTGACACAGGCCGCCCCAAAAGCAGAACAGCCGGGAAAACCACAGCCACCGCAATTAACGCCTGGCAAAACAACCTGAACATCCGCTATCCGGGGATCTTCGTAGACTTCAAATTTTTTGGATGCTGCATAGAGAAACAATGCGCCAATAGCACCTATCCCTCCCAATGAAACGATTGCGAATAGCATCATGGTATTATATCAATTTAATTTCTTTAAGGTAAAAACGAATCTTTTCTTAAGTCGTTTGCGAAAGAGATAAAGTGCACCATAGTAAGGAATGAGCATAGATAAGCCAAACAGCCCGCTGATACTTTCATCCCAATTCATTTGTATCCCGAACGCAGTCAGTGCTATGACGAAAATCAAAGGAAGAACAAAAGCAATGAATACAGCCTGTAGTCCCATGGAACTCTTTCCTGTGATCATCACTTCTTCATGCAGATGATAAAGTCCGGAATGATCCGGAACCTCTATAATTTTGTCTTTTTGTTCGGAGGCCGAACACATATGTTTAGCATGGCAACCGGAACAGGCGGATTTTTGAACGATTCTGACAAAAACAGAAGAACCTTCTATTTTTTCGACAATCCCGGTGTGATTGATACTTCCATCCATATTTGTAATCTCGACATAGCAAAACCAAGGCAAAAGTACATATTATTTGGTAATTATGTCAAAAAACAAGGAGAATATTTAGGAAATAATTCTGTTTACCTTACCATTTGTAATTAAAACCAAAACTCAATAGCTCATTCACCTGGAAATAGCTTTTGGTAGGGTCTTCACGTTCTACCCCGTCATCAAACCGGAGGTGGCAGTAAATACGGGTGGAAAAGAAGCGGCTAACGGCTAAGATCAGGGTATTCTCAAATTCACCGATTACCTTATCATAGGTCGTGAAATAATAGACACGGGACTGCCAGCTGACATTTTTACTGATATTGAAGGTCAGGTCTGCACGTACAGACGAACCGACCTGGCTGAGGTAATTATAAAATTGGGGTTCATCTTCAGCAGCATCCTCTCTCTTTTCGAAACCGTGACGTCCAAGGTCAATATCTTTTCTGCGGCTATACATATATGTGTAAGTAAATGGAGCTAAATTGACTGATAACTGCAAACTTTTATTTTTATCAGCAAACTCTTTATTCAGGTCATATTTCATACCCAGACCGAATATAATAGTATAGGGTGCCAGGAAAGCAGCCTGCATATTATCTGTGTTTTCTTCAAACGTTTTAAACATCTGTGTTTTGAACTCGGCATCCAACGTATAGTACCATTTATTAAATGCCATGTAACCCAGGTTACTATGGATACGGAAAACGTCTTCCCCTACCTGATACCTGTGTAAGGTGTCTTTTTGTGAATTATAGATACTGGCTTTACTTTCCAGCTCATTGGTAAGCTGGATCTTATTCCTGTTATAATCATATTTCAAATGATTTTTAGCAAATAAATTCAGATTACTGCTTCCCCCTTTATGCCAGTTTTCCGAAACATGATTCTGTGAAAACTGAATGGAACTTTCAAAGCTGGAACGCCAATATTGCCGGTCCGGAATAAATTTAGAAGGGGGTCTCACATCACTGAAATCCGGATCTGCGACAACCCGTATCGGTAAATTATCCAGTACATTCTTCCGGATAATATCTGTCTGAACCGCATCTAAAACTAAGTCTCTTTCGGAGTAACGAAACAGTTCCGGATGGTTCAACTCTAAATGGCGATAAGCCAGTTGCTCCAGTTCCCGTTCACGCTTAAAATCTTCAAACAGAGTTGTATCCGGTTCATAATAGTCCGGGATCAGTTTTTTCTCCCGTCCGAAGTTGGGATCATACAACACAAAATCATACGGGAATTCTTCTCCCCGGAACAAAGGAGGCAGATAAATAGGGTTTACGATGATTGTATCTCTAAAGCTCACCGACGGATGGAACGTGTAATGAGGATCCCGTTGGTAACGTGCCCAGTAAAGGGCTTCCGGTGACAACTCCAATCGGACTTTCTTTTCTCTCTCCTGTAATTCGGATCCGCTTTGTTTAAAATAGGTCCTGTTCTGTTTTTCAAACTGGGTTCTGATGTCTGTGATAGAACGAAGGTCTTCCTCACTCACAGAAGGAGTAAAAAGGGTATCCGTCGTCATTTCCCGTTCATTTGCTTCAGTAACAGACATGGAATTTTGAGCAGATAGACGGATAAAAGAGAATAGTAGTATACATCCAATAAGCAGACTCAGTTTTTTTGCCATCATAATTTCGGACCTTTTATAGGAGCGGATTGTAATTATAGATCTTTTGCAAAACTACTTAAAAAGTATAAGATATACCAACCTTTTTACATTCTATAACATTCTTATTCGCTTCACTAAATAGTCGTTAAACAGATGGGCAGGAAAGACTCAGAACGGATCGAATAGAGAACTCCTTGACTGCTTACCTCCTATTTCTATAAATCTTTATTACTTTTGTCCCCTAAAACAATAGATTATGATTACTTACCTGATTATAGGAACTACCGTAGTAGTATCCCTCTTATGTTTCCAGAGAGTAGAGCTGATGAATAAACTGGCTTTTAATCCGTATCGTATCCTGCATAACAAAGAATGGTCCCGGGTGCTCACCCATGGGTTCGTACATGCGGATATGGTACATCTATTCGTGAATATGTTTACTTTCTGGTCGTTCGGAACCTACATGGAAAGATATTTTGAATACCTGGGCTTTGGAAAAGGAGCTTATTTCGGCCTCTATTTCGGCGGGATGGTCTTTGCCACTTTGTATGACCTTTTCAAATACAGGGATAATCCCTACTATAGCTCCATCGGTGCTTCCGGTGCTGTGTCAGCCGTGTTATTTTCCTCTATCTTTTTTGATCCCTGGGCAAAGATCCTGTTATTTGCAATTATCCCTATCCCCGGTATTATTTTCGGATTCCTTTATCTGGCCTATTGTCAGTATATGGCTAAACAATCCCGGGATCACATAAACCATAATGCCCACTTCTATGGAGCTGTCTACGGTTTCTGTTTCCCATTGCTACTGGAACCTTCCCTGATCCATGTGTTCCTCTCCCAGGTAACCAACTGGTAAATTTCAATTAAAATCCATTCATGGGGATCAGCACGGTGGGGATCAGTAACAGGAAACCAAGAATAATCAGTACCACCATGAATTTCCAGATCCACCGGAGCCATATCTCATACGGGATACGGCTCACTCCTAAAACCGCGATCAGGACACCGGAAGTAGGAGTGATCATATTTGTAAAACCATCTCCAAACTGGAATGCCATGACAGTAGCCTGCTTAGACAGTCCGATCAGATCAGAGAACGGAGCCATGATCGGCATGGTCAGAGCCGCTTTGGCACTTCCGGAAGGAATGACCAGATTGATCAGATTTTGTATCAGATACATCATTCCGACTGTAGCTACCTGTCCCAGTCCTTCCATCCCCTTAGATAATCGGAAAAGGATCGTATCGATCACATGTGCATCCTGAAGGATCACAATAATACCTCCGGCAAGACCAACCACCAATGCTGCCCCTAAAATATCTTTACAACCATCCATAAACAGTTTCACTAATTCATCCGGTGTGCGGTCATTCGCTAATCCGGCAACCATTCCCAAGGCAAAGAACAGGGTGGCGATCTCCATAATATACCAGTCATATCCCATCACTCCTATGATCAGGAAAAAAATAGTGAAGAAAAGCAGATTCAGGATATACAAATGGACTGTTTTACGTAAAGTAAAAAAAGAGGTGATCATAAACAGAACCGTGATGAGCGGAATAAGCGGTAACCCTTCCATCTGGCTATTTCCTATGGTCAACGTAGTTTGGGGATATAAAAAAGAGAAAAGAAGAAGCACAACGGTTAATCCGGTAAAGGTGTACCAGGCAGCTTTGGGGGTATAATAGCGGATTTCCGCATCCTGATTCGTATGCAGATCCCGCCAGTATTGATCCTCTTCATATACCGGAGAAAGCTGTGGGTTCTTTTTGACTTTCGCAGCATATCGCAGGATCCACGTAAAACCGGCGGCATTGATCACCACCCAGCAAAAAATGCGGTATTCTATACCGGAAAAAAGGGGTAGACCCGCTAATCCCTGTGCAACACCGATCGTAAACGGATTCAGGATGGCCCCGGCAAACCCTAATCCGGCAGCCACAAACACCATGCAAACCCCCGTAATAGAATCATACCCCATGGATATAGCCATAGGTACCAGCACTAAGCAAAAGGCAATAGTCTCTTCACTCATACCAAACACGGCGCCAAAAATACTGAACAGGAGCATAATCGAGGTTAACAGGAAGTTTTCCACCCCCATCTTTCGTATCAGGAAATTCGACTCAAACGTACGGGCCTTTTTGAGAAAACCGGCTGTACCGATGTCGAACGCTTTACTATCATTGACGATCCAGAAAGCACCTCCTATAATCAGGATAAAAACAATAATATCCGCCCGGTCCACAAATCCTTTGTAAAAAGCAGAAAATACCTGCCAGCTCTGAGGCACACGTTCTACCGGTTCATACACCAGTGTCTTTACTCCATCCCCCTGTATGGTTTCCACATACTTTCCCCCGGGAATGACCCAGGTCAATGCGGCGCAAAAGAGAATAATATAAAAGATAATGACATACGTATGGGGAATCTTTATTTTTTTCATGCTTCTGTTTCCTCTTCCGGTTCTTCATCCGTTAATAATCCGATTTCCGGTAAAATCGCCCGGGCTTCCCGGCTGTTCAGCGTATCCACATCTTTCAGTTTACGCTGAATCGCCCGCGTACGGGTTCCTAATACCTCTTCAATCTGCCCACTGGCCGTCTGTAGGTTTCGCTGTGCTTTTTCCAGCATACCACCTACTTTTTCAAATTCTTTTTTGACAGCCCCCAGAATGGTCCACACTTCACCCGAGTGCTTTTGTATGGCTAAAGTCCGGAAACCCATTTGCAAACTATTCAGGATGGCGGCCAGGGTAGTGGGACCGGTAACTACCACTTTATAATTCCGTTGCAGATCTTCCAATAAAGCACATCGTCTGACCACTTCGGCATAAATCCCTTCAAACGGCAGGAACATAATCCCGAAATCCGTTGTGTCGGGAGGACAGAGATATTTATCAGAAATATCTTTCGCCATTTTTTTGATCGTTGTTTCCAGTATTTTTCCGGCCGCTTCGATGGCCTGTACATCCCCGGTATCATACGCATTCAATAAATGTTCATACACATCTTTGGGAAACTTGGCATCAATAGGCAGATAGACAAAATCCCGGTGATCATCCCGCCCCGGTAGTTTCACAGCAAATTCCACGATCTCGTCCGAATGGATACGGGTGCGAACATTCGCATCATATTGTTCAGGTGCCAGGATCTGTTCCAGTAACATACTAAGCTGGATCTCTCCAATATTCCCCCGGGTCTTCACATTGCTGAGTACCCGTTTCAGCCCGCCCACATCCTGTGCCAGCGTCTGCATTTCCCTGAGACCTTTCTGCACACTTTCTAATTGTTCGGTCACTAACCGGAAGGATTGTCCGATCCGGTCATTCAGGGTTTTCTGTAATTTTTCGTCCACAGTTACCCGGATATCATCCAGTCGTTTTTCGGTGCTTTCCACCAACAATCGTTGTTTCTCATCTAATGAAGCGAATTTTTCCCGCTGGAGATTATTGAAAGAGGCAATTCCCCGTTCAAAGGTAGTCCGGAACTCGTTCAGGGAATGAGCCAGCTCCTCCCGGTTGTCCTTAGCGACCAACCGGCTTTCTTCCCGGTTGTGCCGGAAATCCTCCCGGAAATTTTTTTCCACCCTTTCAAAACATTCCCGGATCTCCCGGATTACTTTTTCCGGATCGTTACCGGTTGCGGTTGGTTTCCTGAAAAGTATAATTAGCTGAATACTAATGATAAGAAGTAGTAATATAATAATAACCCAGTCCATCTCCTGCTTTTTATAGCACAAAGATAGAGATTCTCCCTTGCTATTTTGTTGTTAAAAGGTGTTAAAGAAAGGAACAAAAGGAAATCTGTTTTGTTTTTTAAGTGAAAGCAGCAGGAAACAAAAAAGCTGCAGAGTTATTTGAAACTATTAATAAAAACAAGAATGGCAACAGTAACGATGAAAGGTAAGGCGGTTCACACAGGTGGTGAGTTACCTTCAATCGGATCGAAAGCGCCTAATTTCACCGGTACCCAACGGGACATGACCGAACTGGCACTGAGTGAACTAAAAGGCAAAAACGTGATATTGAATGTGTTTCCCAGTTTGGATACGGAGGTTTGTGCAACTTCAGTAAGGAAATTCAATAAAGAGGCCACTTCACTACACAATACGGTAGTGTTAGCCATTTCAAAAGATTTGCCATTCGCTCAGGGGCGTTTCTGCACAACAGAAGGAATCGAGAGAGTTATGCCTCTTTCCGTATTCAGGGATACGTCTTTTGAGGAAAAGTATGGCATGCTTCTGGAAGACGGACCACTAAAAGGCTTGTTAGCCCGTGGAGTGATTGTCGTCAATGAAGCAGGAGAAGTAGTTTATACGGAACTTGTTCCGGAAATTGCTCAGGAACCGAATTATGAAGCCGCTTTGGCTTGTATAAGATAACAAAGTTGTAGATTATTGTTTTTCATTGGTTAAAGTTAAGGGTTAGTGTAGAGGGCCGTTGGATGTGAATCCGGCGGTCTTCGTTTTTTTGTGTATATACTTGGTGAAAGATGAAGGCATAAAAAATCCCTGGATATCAGATCATACCCAGGGATTATACCATTTATGATAGATGATTTTTACGTCATCTATTATTTCTGCTTATTAATAAGATTTACGTGGAGTAGCTTCTTTTACTACCATCGTACGTCCTTCCAGTTCAGCACCGTTTAATGCGTTAATCGCATTGCCTGCTTCATTGTCGTTTTCCATTTCAATAAAAGCAAACCCTTTGGATCTACCTGTTTCGCGGTCTGTGATTAACTTAGTTGAGTTAACAATACCATACTCTTCCATGATTTCTTTCAAATCATTTTCTCTAACTCCATAATGGAGATTTCCAATGTAAATGTTCATAAAACTAATAACTAAAAAAATTAATATTCTAAATTAAACAAGGAGTTGAAGAGGTCGATTTCGACAATAGAAGAAGTCTTAATAGGAGTACTAAGAAAAGATCATAGAAGATAAAGAACAAAAACTCTTTTGTTTATGTCTCAAATATAATACTAATATTTTACCTGGCAGCATAAAAACCGGATAAACATACATTTCCTCCCCTATATTTATGCTTTCCACATTTTAAAGGACATTAATTAACTACTCTTGCTCCCTTTTTCGGGAGATTATGATCTAAACCTTGTTCCCTGTGCCGGAGGCTGTGTAAAACCGACTATATAAAAATAAAAAAATAAGGATTGTTAGTTTAGATCCCCCCTTGGGGATCATTCATTCGTTCTCTCTATATACGTGGAAAATGTTTTTTTATTGCACTGTGTTCGGGATGTTTTAGCTAAATCCTGATTGTCTCTTATGTTTGATGGATAGGAGTGGCAGGAAAGCTATCACTGAACTAAAATCTATACAATGAGAAAACCTCATATCCTGAGGGTAATATCCCGGATATAAGGCTTTCTTTTTAGCTTTTTTAGCTCAGTATTTCAAATTACTGTGCTTTGAAATATCCCAGGTCTTCCCGGTCAAAGCTGCTGATATAGGCATCGATTTTATTTACTTCCGCCTGTGCATAATTGATGTATACTTCAGCCGAGCGGCGGAAACTGTCATTAACGTTGGTATCCTGCAACAACAGGTAACCCATCACACAGTGAGCAGCCGCTTCCACCATACGGCGGGCCTGGAAGTCAATGTACTCGTTATCTTTGGTTTCCACAACCATCGAAACCACTTTTTCATACTGGTCGGTCATGGCAATCAGTTTCTTTTTCAGATCTTCCAGTTCCGGTTTGTATTCCAGCCCTTCATATTCCCGGATCTTAGCCAGATAAGTACCCGTAGTGACGTGGCGGATCGCAGCGACTACCTGTAACTGAGTCGTTCCCTCATAGATATTGGTAATACGCGCATCCCTGTACAAACGTTCACAGGCATAATCTTTCATAAATCCTGAACCTCCATGGATCTGGATGGCATCATAGGTATTTTGGTTCGCATATTCCGTAGCCATCGCTTTATCGATAGGAGTGAAGGCATCTGCTAATTTGCTGTATTTCTTCATCTCCTGACGTTCCTCCGGAGTCAGTTTCCGCTCTCTGGAGATATCTTCCAGTACTTTGTAAACATCTACAAAACGGGAAGTTTCATACAATAACGTCCGGGTTGCATCTGTTTTCGCACGGATCAACGCGATCATTTCGTACACAGCCGGGAATTCAATAATGGCTTTTCCAAACTGTTTACGATCCTGTGCATAGGAAAGCGCTTCCCGATAGGCCGCTTCACTCAAACCGACTGCCTGAGCCGTAATCCCTAAACGGGCACTGTTCATCAAAGCCATCACATACTTGATCAGACCTAATTTACGATCCCCGCAAAGTTCTGCTCTTGCATTCCGGTACACTAATTCGCAGGTAGGAGAACCTTTGATACCCAATTTGTTTTCAATACGGCGAACCGTTACTCCACCGTCTCTCTTATCGTAAATAAACATGGATAGTCCGCGTCCGTCACGGGTCCCTTCTTCCGAACGGGCCAAAACTAAGTGAATATCCGCATCCCCGTTCGTAATGAAACGTTTTACACCATTCAGGTGCCAGTAACCATCTGCTTCGTTATAGGTCGCTTTCAGCATCACAGACTGTAAGTCTGAACCGGCATCCGGTTCCGTCAGGTCCATAGACATGGTTTCCCCGTTACACACACGGGTAATAAACCGCTGGTGTTGATCTTCATTCCCAAATTCATACAAGGTCTCTGCGCAGTCCTGCAATCCCCACAGGTTCTCAAAACCTGCATCGGCACGGGACACTAAGTCCGCAGCCATCATATAAGGCACGATCGGGAAATTCAGTCCGTTGTAGCGGCGGGGAAGGGCAATCCCCATCAAACCTGCTTTCCGTACGGCATCGAGATTTTCCTGTGTCCCTCTGGCATAAGTGACCCGTCCGTCGGCAACGGTAGGACCTTCATGGTCTACACTTTCTGCGTTCGGAGCGATGATCTCACCACAAATTTCACCTACGATCTCCAACACTTTGTCATAGCTGTCCATCGCATCTTCAAAATCGATAGGAGCATAGTCGAAAGTATCTTTATCCGCGTAATTACGTTCTTTCAATTTCACAATACGCTTCATCAACGGATGATGCAGGTGGTGTTTCAAACTGGGGTTATCTAAATAGAAATTAGCCATAACTTACTTCGTGTTCTTTTTGTAATACTTGATCATCTTGGGAAGTACCTCTTCAACTGTACCGGTAATTACATAGTCTGCGATGGTGTTGATCGGAGCCATCGGATCATTATTTACGGAAATAATGATGGAACTTTCCTGCATACCTGCAATGTGCTGGATCTGACCTGAGATCCCGCAGGCAATATAGAGTTTAGGACGAACGGTTACCCCAGTTTGTCCGATCTGTCTTTCATGTTCTGTATATCCGGCATCCACCGCGGCACGGGAACCTCCTACTTCTGCACCGATTACCGCTGCGAGGTCATGTAATAACTGGAAGTTCTCTTTGGAACCCACTCCATAGCCACCTGCCACGATGATCGAAGCACCTTTGATGTTGGTTTTACTTTTTTCCATGTGACGGTCAATCACACTTACGGCAAAATCAGCATCTGTGACATATTGGTTCACATCGTATGTTTTGATCTCTCCCTGATAGTTCGCATCCAGGATCTCTTTCTTCATCACTCCTTCCCGGACAGTCGCCATCTGAGGACGGCATTCCGGGTTAATAATCGTAGCGACAATGTTACCACCAAATGCGGGACGGATCTGGTAGAGCAGATCTTTATAGGTTTTATTTTCTCTTTTTTCTTCGTGGTCACCAATCTCCAGTGAAGTACAGTCAGCAGTCAGACCACTGAACAGGGCCGAAGAAACACGGGGACCTAAGTCACGGCCAATGCTGGTTGCACCCATCAGGGCGATCTGTGGTTTTTCTTCTCCGAATAGTTTGATCAGGATAGAAGTATGGGGAAGGGTTGTATAAGGATACAAACGGGTATCATCAAACAGGTGCAATATATCTACACCATAGGGAAATACCTGTGCTCCGATACCTTCCAGGTTATGACCAATAGCAACCGCTTCCAGCTTACATCCTAACGTAGTGGCCAGCGAACGTCCTTTCGTCAGTAGTTCCAGACTCACATCGGCTACTATGCCATCTTCAATTTCGCAATATACAAATAAGTTGTTCATTGTCTTTTTGATTTTAAAGGTGAAGCATCAACCGATGGTGTGGTTTGCTATTAATTCTTTCATTAATTCGTCGATGTCCGCATCCGTAGGCTGTAGCGTTTTGCTCTCTTTGGCCTGGAAGATCACGTTCTCGATTTTCTTCACTTTCGTAGGAGAACCGGAGAGACCACACCATTGCGTATCTGCCTGTACATCGGTTACACTCCATTCCACTAAGTTCAGGTAAGGACGGATATCATACAGGTTTGTATAATCCGCATCCGCTTCCTGTTTTTCGGTTACGGTTTTCGCATGTTTATATTTCTGAACATATTTCGCATTGCGGGGACGGCAGTCCGGTGCACTACTGTTTACGGTCACCACTAAAGGCAGTTGGGCTTCCACTATTTCAATGCCCCGTTCCAGACGGCGTTTGATAGTTATTTTACCCTCTTCCACTTTTTGAATCTCTTCAGCATACGTCACCTGGTTCATACCCAACTTCTCTGCGACCTGAGGACCTACCTGTGCGGTGTCCCCGTCAATTGCCTGACGTCCGCATATAATGAGATCATAATTCTCTATTTTGCGAATAGCCATCGAAATGGCATAGGAAGTAGCTAAGGTGTCAGAACCCGCAAATGCACGGTCTGTTAATAAATACCCCCCGTCTGCACCGCGGTATAAACCTTCGCGGATAATTTCGGCCGCGCGGGTCGGACCCATCGTTACCAGCGTAACGGTTGTTCCGGGATAAGTGTCTTTCAGGCGTAGAGCCTGTTCCAGTGCATTCAGGTCTTCCGGGTTAAAGATCGCGGGAAGGGCGGCACGGTTAACCGTACCATCTGCTTTCATCGCATCCTTGCCCACATTGCGGGTATCCGGAACCTGTTTAGCTAATACAATTATTTTTAAACTCATAACTAAATGATATTAGATTTTCAGTGTGTTAGATAGGCTATCTATCATTTTTTTATCACGGTGCAAATGTAATCAAACATTCTTTAAATCAAAGGACTTTACTTAATAAAGTGCACACTTTAGTCTTTTTTGAGCATTTGATTTCCGGCGGTTTTATAAAGAAAATGGAAGTCCTGTTTCATCCCCGGAGGGCATACGAAAGGGGCGATTTATCCTGTCTCTGATTTTTCCCACAGCTTCCATAACGGAGAAATAAAAGAAGGATTCTCTAAAGTCCGAATGTGGGTACATAAGTTATATAGAAGCATACCAGTAGGTGTCTGCAGGAAACAGGCCTTATTATGTGGTTGGCTAATAACGATGGGATATTTTCTACTATATGTTTTTTACATTTTTTCTATTCACCCTTCACCTGTTAGCAATATATTACTTATAATCAGATTGTTATAGAATAAAAAAGGTGAATGATACCCATTTTCAATCATTCACTTCATTCACCTTCCGGATGCATATGAATTATAAGATGGGAAATGAGGAACTATTAGGTTCATAATGATATTTTCTCCAATATCCGCAGAATCATGAGGTTGTTCTCCCGGGGTCTTAAGGTTAAAGTGCCGGGGCCATAATCTTAATACACCGGCACTTTAACCTTGTGACCCCGGGAGAACAACCTAAGCTGTCTGCAAGAATGGAATAATATCCCATGAATCTTAACCATCGCTCTCTATTACAACAGTATAAGAGGTTACGGTGATTTTTCGTAGAGACGCATATTTGCGTCTCTTCCTTCGCACCTCCTTATACCGAAAACCCTACATTCCAAGGTTACCATAAGTAACGAATATACATATAGAAGGTTTGAATAATGCAAACAAATAGGGATGGATAACACGGTATAAATAAACAGGGACAGGTAAATGGGCACGGGGAAGGAGACGGGGTACGAGCACGGGGCACAAGGCAGGGAAGGAGACGCAAATATGCGTCTCTACAACAACCTGGTTATCACCTTTTTCCGGATAAGACAGAATGGAATAAGATCCCATGAATTCCGGAATACTTCCTCTGCATTTATCCCGGAATAATAGTGCATGTAATGGAAACTCTCCTTTGGAGAGGGGAATTTGGTGAATGAAGTGAATGATTGAAAATGGATATCATTCACCTTTTTTATTTTTTAATGCTTTGATTATAAGTGATATACTGCTGACAGGTGAAGGGTGAATAGAAAAATATAAAAAAGTGTTAGAGAGAATGGAAAACAAATCAGCCCCTGACGAAGTCAGGGGCTGATGGTATGGGATCGCCGTTTGGAGAAATATTCATCTTTTATTTATAAACCTTTACCGTGGCAGGCTTTGTATTTTTTGCCGCTTCCGCAAGGACATGGATCATTTCTTCCTACCCGTTTTTCTGCACGGACCGGAGCCTGTGGTTGTCTTTGCTGAGGTCCCATAGGAGGACGTGGACCGTTTTCTACAGGTTCATTGGTTCCTCCGATTTCACTTTTTTCCGTACGGTAGCGACTCATATCCTGCCGTCTTTGTTCTTCTGCTTTCTGAATAGCGATGCGACGGGCATTTTCCTGATCTTCGGCTGTTTCCTGACGAACAGGGATCTGGCCACGCATAAGAACGGATGCAGTCTTACGGTTCATCGCATCTACCATGGTTTTGAACAGGTTGTAGGATTCTAATTTGTAGATCAGCAACGGATCTTTGTTTTCGTAGCTTGCGTTTTGTACGGAGTGACGCAATTCATCCATCTCACGCAGGTGTTCTTTCCAGGATTCATCGATCGTGTGTAGGATGATGGATTTCTGGAAGGCTTTGGCAATCGCTTTACTTTCGGTTTCGTAGGCCTCTTTCAGGTTGCAGGAAATGTTGTACATCCGTTTCCCGTCTGTTACCGGGATCATGATGTTTTCATACTGTGCTCCCTGTTGTTCATAGACCTGTTTAATCACCGGATTTGCTACCTGTACCATCCGTTCCATCCGGCGTTTGAATAGTTCCAGGGCTTTGTCGAACAGCTTGTCTGCCAACTGGTTTCCTTTCATGCTCTTGAACTCCTCTTCGGTGAAAGGACTTTCCATGGCAAATGTCCGGAACAGTTCCAGCTTGAAACCTTCATAGTCCATGGCATCTGCATATTGCTCTGCGATAGAAGTGCTGTTGTCATAGATCGTATTCAGTACATCCAATCCGATCCGTTCTCCCATCAGGGCATGGCGGCGGCGGGTGTACACTACGGAACGTTGCGAGTTCATGACGTCATCATATTCCAGCAAACGCTTACGGATACCGAAGTTGTTTTCTTCCACTTTCTTCTGCGCCCGTTCTACGGACTTACTCAGCATATTGTGTTCGAGCACTTCTCCTTCCTGGAACCCTAACCGGTCCATCAGTCCGGCAATCTTTTCAGAAGCAAACAGACGCATCAGGTCGTCTTCTAAGGAAACGTAGAATACGGAAGAACCCGGGTCTCCCTGACGTCCTGCACGACCTCGTAACTGGCGGTCTACACGACGGCTTTCATGTCTTTCCGTACCAATAATAGCCAAACCACCTGCTGCTTTTACTTCCGGTGACAGTTTGATGTCGGTTCCACGACCTGCCATGTTGGTTGCGATCGTAACCGTACCTTTTTGTCCGGCCTGGGCCACAATATCCGCTTCCCGCTGGTGTAACTTTGCATTCAATACGTTATGTGAGATCTTACGCAGGGTAAGCATACGGCTTAGTAATTCAGAGATCTCCACGGAGGTAGTACCCACTAACACCGGGCGTCCGGCTTCTACGAGGTTACTGATCTCTTCGATCACCGCGTTATATTTTTCACGCTTTGTTTTGTAGATGCGGTCATTCATATCTTTACGAGCGATCGGACGGTTGGTCGGAATGACCACTACATCTAATTTATAGATATCCCATAATTCACCCGCTTCCGTTTCTGCCGTACCGGTCATACCCGCCAGCTTATTATACATACGGAAGTAGTTTTGTAAAGTAATGGTCGCAAATGTCTGGGTAGCTGCTTCCACTTTGACCCGTTCTTTGGCTTCGATTGCCTGATGGAGTCCGTCTGAATAGCGGCGGCCTTCCATGATACGGCCGGTCTGTTCGTCCACGATCATGACTTTATTATCCATCACCACATATTCATCATCCTTATCGAATAAGGTATAGGCCTTTAACAACTGGTTGATGGTGTGGACACGTTCACTTTTCACCGAGTAGTTTGCCAGAATTGCATCTTTTTTCGCCTGTTTTTCCTCTTCACTTCCTTCGATGTTATCCAACTGGGACAGTTCATAAGCAATATCCGGCAGGACAAAGAACTGAGGATCATCCGTATTACCTGTTAACAGGTCAATCCCTTTATCGGTCAGTTCGATGCTGTTGTTTTTTTCGTCGATCACAAAATAGAGTTCATCCGTTACTTTATGCATGTTACGCATATTCTCGGCCATATAGAGCTCTTCTGTTTTCAACATCTGGGCTTTGATACCCGGTTCACTCAGGAACTTGATCAACGCTTTATTTTTAGGATAGCCTTTAAAAGAGCGGTACAGTAACAGACTGCCTTCTTCCGCCACTTTCGGGTCACCGCTTGCCAGCTTCTGCTTCGCTTCCGTCAGCAATTTGGTTGCCAGGTTTTTTTGTGCGTTCACTACCACTTCCACATTCGGACGGAACTGTTCGAACAGTTGCTCTTCACCACGAGGGATCGGGCCGGAAATGATCAGTGGAGTACGGGCATCATCAATTAATACGGAGTCCACCTCATCAACGATGGCAAAGTTATGTTTGCGTTGTACGAGGTCATTCGGGCTGATCGCCATATTATCACGCAGGTAGTCAAAACCGAATTCATTGTTTGTACCAAAGGTAATGTCCGCATTGTAAGCAGCCCGGCGTGCATCTGAGTTGGGCTGGTGTTTATCAATGCAATCCACAGAAAGGCCGTGGAACATATATAAAGGTCCCATCCATTCCGAGTCACGTTTAGACAGGTAGTCATTTACGGTTACGACATGCACCCCGTTCCGGGTTAATGCATTCAGGAACACGGGCAGGGTAGCAACCAATGTTTTCCCTTCCCCGGTTGCCATCTCTGAGATCTTTCCTTTATGGAGTACCACACCACCGATCAACTGTACGTCATAGTGTACCATCGCCCAGGTGATCTCTGTTCCTCCGGCTGTCCAGTGGTTCTGGTAGATGGCTTTGTCATCTTCAATCCGGACAAAGTCATGTCTGGCGGCCAGGTCCCGGTCGAAATCATTGGCCGTAACCACGATCTCTTCATTTTCAGTGAAACGGCGGGCCGTATCTTTCACGATCGAAAATACTTCCGGAAGTACTTCATCCAGTACCACTTCCATTTTTTCAATAATCGTTTTTTCAATTTTATCTACTTCGCTCCAGACTGCTTCCCGTTCTTCAAGCTCTTTATCTTCGATGCCCCGGCGAAGTTCTTCCACCTGTGCCCGTTCCTCTGCCACCCGGTCCTGGATGCGTTGTTTGATCTCATCTGTTTTAGCACGTAGTTCATCGTTTGAAAGTGCCTTTACAGAAGGATAAACATCCTGGATCTTCTTGACATAAGGGGTTATTTCTTTAAGGTCTCGCTGCGACTTATTGCCGAACAGCTTCGTCATAAATTCATTAAATCCCATGATCTATTTTTGTTTTAATTTTTTCTGATTTTTTCTTTGTAGCAGGATTTTCGCTTATGCGGATAGAGTCCGGAGGATTCATTTACTGAATTTCTTTCACTCCTCTGATTCCTGAACTACTTCTTCTCTTATTTTCTCATCAACTCCGGTAGCGGAAGGCTGTGGCTTGCATTTGGTGGCCGGATCCTCAGTACATGGGTGACTGTCGGAGCAACCTCTGTCGCCTTTACTTCGCGGTAAATATGTTGTGGTTTTAATCCGTTCCCCATGAATATCAAGGGGGTGATCACCGCGTTGTTCCTTACTACTTTTACTTTTTCGCCCGGGATTTCGTAGTTGATCTTCCATCCGGGTTGCAGTTCAATGATCAGGTCTCCTCTTCTTAAATGATGGGTTCCGTAGCGGAAATTAGCTGTTCCCTCATTCCAGTTCCCTGCCCGTAACGCAAAATCAGTCGTTACATGTTGTACACCGCTAAACTGAAGAACAAACTCCGCGGCCTTGTTCTGGATCATTTCCAGATCCAGTTTTTCATCTTCAATGATTTTGCGGTTCAGATAGATCTGACCGTCATAATATCCGGTTACCCATTGTTTCTGTCCGTACAGGGCCATCAGGTACATATTGAGTAGGGCTACACAACGTTTGGGATGGAAATGTCCGCCGTTGAGTGCCAGTCCTTCCGGATAATCTTCTATACTTTTATAATAGCCTGATCCGGTAAATACGATCAGGGTATTTTCCAAACCGACTTTTTTATCGATCGCTTCTATTAATTCTTCCAGATCTTTATCCAACTGATAGTACAGATCCTGAATCTCCCGGGTGTATTCTTTATCCATCAGGGGGTAATAATTCCCCGCATAATAAGTAATGGATAAGAGATCGGGACAGGTACGGGTACCAAAGGCACCATATTCAATGAACTGAAGGGCTAACCGGTTGATCTCCTTGTTGACAAAGGGAGACGTTTTCAGTTTCGGATAGCAATCTATTGTTTTTTCGGTAAAAGTATACCGGAACGGGATTTCATCTAATACATAGGGAAAGGCCTGATATCTTTCTATGGGTAGGGCGGGTGTCCATACCATCTGGTCTAAGCGGGAGGAAAGGGATTCGGGTCCGCTGTTGTACCGGTCTACATACCAGGGGAGTCCTTTGTAGTAGGTAGTGGTGGCCCATTTCCCGTTCAGGTCGTCGATCCAGAATGCTCCGTTGGCAGCATGTCCCGCAGAAAGGATCGCGCTTTCCGCTTCCGGAGCAATGGCGTAGACATCGCTACGACCTTTGGAGGCGATTTTCAGTTCATCTCCGATGGTGGAAGCCAGCAACTTTTTCGGAGAATAATTCTCCCGGGTGTAATTCCCCAGATAGTCCGGGTCATGAAGGGGCGATATTTCTCTGTTATTTACAAAATCATAGAAATTATTTCCGGTGATCCCGTGGAAGTTGGGGTTGCTTCCGGTTGAAAGGGTTGCAAAAGCACTCGCCTGGTCCACATTGGAAAATTCAAAACGGATATTGTTGTACACAATTCCGTCATTCATCAGCCGCTTAAATCCTTTTTCTCCGAATGTATTGTAGAAATATTCAATATAATCGCCTCTTAACTGATCCACCGTAATGCATACCACTAACTTAGGAACACGTTCCTGCGCTTCTATATTAGTGACTGCCAGGATGGCAATAAGTGACGTTAATAATCTTCTCATTCAACATTTGATTTATATCTGTATACGCCGTATGCAGACCTGATCCATAAGGTTCCCACTAAAGGAATACAGGCTGCGTTCAGGTGTTGCGGAATGAAATACCATCCCAGCAGCATAAGCGTAAGCGCCGCAAAGTTAATAAAATGATAGTAATATCCCGCTATCTTCCATTTTTTTACAACAAACAGCACTGCTCCAATCAATTGAACAGGATGTAGAGAAAGTAGCATCCAGTTCGGACAGGTAGACGGGTGTTCAGAAATAAAACAAAGAAAAGCGATAACTGTTCCGGCTATCCCTGCTATAAAAAAGAGGAGAAAATCCAACCAGCGGTAGTAGATCCCTTTTTTCCATTCCCGGCAGGTGATCCCCAGGACAACAAAGAACAGCGTCCAGAAACATACCAGCGGGGTGAACCACTCTTTTTCGATCTCTTCGTCCGGGATCTCTTCGACTAAAAGGTTGGTTTCCGAGACTAATTTCCGGACGGTTCCATCGGTTCCCACAATCGTAGCCTGGTCGAAGGCTTCCTGTAAATACCAGGGAAGGAACATTTCTTCGTGCTGGGTAGCCAGCCGGTCGGCCGGACTTCCCAAAGCCAGATCGCAGCCGAAAGTTTGCCAGGGTTTATTCCGGGAGGCATAGTTGATCATTTCCCGGAATGTTTTGGGTTGATAGGGATGATGATAGACTACTTCACCGTCCACATAGGCTTCTACGAGGTCTACAGGTCGGGTCGCACAATTGTCAAAAAAGAAATTGTAGCGGTAGGTCCGGTTCTCCGGCCGCATATTGATCAGCAATGCTTCTGCGATCCGCTGTTTTTCACCGGGATTCAGGTTTAGCACCTGTTCCGTGACACTGCTTCCCCGCATTTGATATTCAATGATATAATCCAGAAAATGGTTTCCTCCTAATTTGTAGTCGGTTTCCCCTTTGGCAAAACGGTAAATGAAGTTGGGTTTACTAAAATCGAATAATCCGTAATTGAACACATAGTCCATATCATTCACCGGATCATTCAGGCGGATGCCGGTATGTCCGTAGATCGTAAATACCTCTTCATCCGTAGGGCTACTGGTCAGAATGCTGAACCGGGCTTCATCGCTGAGCCGGATCTGGCCCTGTACCAACAGAGGGGAAAGGAACATGAGGAGGAGTAAAATCTGTCTGTATTTATATTTCATGTGTACTTTTGTGATACTGAAAAACCGGTTTTAAGAGGACTTCAAATCTTTTATATCTATTTTGTATAACAAAGGTACTATTTTTAATTGAGAAGGGGAATTGCCCGCGGACATTTATGGAGGAGTGGGGGATATTTCGTATCTTTGTCCTTCAGAATTAGTAATCAATGAATCAGAAATATCCATCCGTTTTATTAGAGAATGCAGTGAATGAGTTAGCCTCCTTACCGGGGGTAGGCCGGAAAACTGCGCTTCGCCTGGCGTTATATATGCTGAGAAGAGATACCGGCTATACAGAGAATTTTGCCTCTGCTCTCCTGTCACTCAGAAGAGATATTAAATATTGTAAAGTCTGCCATAATATTTGTGACCAGGAAGTTTGTTCCATTTGTTCCGATCCCCGGCGTGACCGCTCGCTGGTGTGTGTGGTTGAGAATGTGAAAGAGGTCATGGCGATTGAAAATACCGGACAGTTCCGGGGTGTCTACCATGTGTTGGGAGGGATTATTTCTCCGATGGATGGTATCGGACCCGGGGACCTGAAGATAGATAGTCTGGTGGAGCGCGTGGCGGCAGAAGAGGTCAAAGAGGTAATCCTGGCGTTAAGTACCACGATGGAAGGGGATACGACCAACTTCTTTATCTACCGGAAGCTGGCCCCTTATGTTATCCGGATCTCCGTGATTGCACGGGGTGTCTCTATTGGTGATGAGATCGAATATGCCGATGAGATCACCTTGGGACGCTCGATCCTGAACCGGACCAGTTTTAATGACTCTATCAAAATATAATCCCTTAGAATAGCCCTGTTATGTACGACGAAACCAAGCTTTCTGTTATTATCGTAAACTACAACGTCAAATATTTAGTGGAACAATGCCTTTTCTCTGTGAACGCGGCCCTTTCCGGGATGGATGCGGAGATCTTTGTGGTGGATAATAATTCTTCAGATGGCTCGCTGGAATATCTGCGACCCCGCTTTCCGGAGGTCATTTTTATTGAAAATAAGGAAAATGCGGGGTTTCCCAAAGCGAACAATCAGGCCATACGGCAGTGTAAAGGAGAATATGTTTTGTTATTGAACCCGGATACGGTAATCGGGGAGGAGATGATCCGGAACCTCTGTTTCTTTATGGATGAGCATCCGAAAGCCGGGGCAGTGGGTGTGAAAATGCTGGATGCGCACGGGGTGTTCCTGCCGGAAAGTAAACGTAGTTTTCCCTCTCCCTGGGTCTCCTTTTGTAAAATATTTGGTCTGTCCCGCCTGGCGCCTGCTTCTCCCGTTTTTTTCCGGTATAGTTTGCCTTACCTGAATGAAAATAAACAGCACAAAGTGGAGGTGCTGGCAGGTGCTTGTATGTTCCTGCGTCATGAGGCGCTGGATAAGGTGGGGCTATTGGATGAATCCTTTTTTATGTATGGAGAAGACATTGATCTTTCTTACCGGATGATTTTAGGAGGATATAAGAATTATTATATACCGGAACGGATCCTTCATTATAAAGGAGAGAGTACCCAACAGAATAATATAAAATATATCCAAACCTTTTATGGGGCCATGCATATTTTTTATAAAAAATATTATCCCCGTTCCAGTTGGTTTATGAGCTTCTTTATTAAGCTGGGTATCTGGGTGAAAGGCCTCTTTGAATGGGTTCTCCGGGGGCTGGGTTTGAAGCGGAAACCGAAGAACAAACATTCCCGTTTATTGGTTATTTGTAGGGAGGAGCAATTTGAGGAGATCAAAGCAGCCTGTGTGAAGCGAATGCCACAATTGGAGTATGTTAATTTGTGGGATTTGGGGGAGAACCGGGTGATGGATGCGATCTGCCGCAGGAACCAGATGAAAGGATTTACAGATATTGCTTTCTGTTATCCGGACGTACGGTTTGAGCAAATGCTTTTCTTTATGGATACGATGGTGAATAAGAAAACCACGTATCATATATTTAATAGGTTAAATAACCAATTAGTTTCACCTGGTAAATAATATGGCACTGTTAGAAAATGAAAGAATCCGCCTGAGAGCGTTGGAACCTGAAGATCTGGAATTACTCTACCGTCTGGAGAATGACACGCAGTTATGGAGTACAGGAGACTCGATCATTCCCTATTCCCGGTACACACTGAAGAATTATATTGCGGAAGCACACCGTAGTATTTATGAGATCTGCCAGTTGCGTCTGGCTATTGAACTGAAAGATTCCCCCGGGGCGATTGGCATGATCGATCTCTATGATTTCGATCCCCATCACCGGAAGGCTGGTACAGGTGTTGTGATTGAACCGGCCTATCAACGTCAGGGTATTGCGATGGAGGCGGTTCATCTCCTGAGTGAGTATGCCTTCTCTTTTCTGAAACTCCATCAGTTGTATGCCTATATTTCGATCCGGAATACGGCCAGCCTGATCCTTTTTGAACGGTGCGGTTTTGTCAATACCGGAACCCTGACCGACTGGATCTGTACCTCCGAAGGGTTTATGGATGTACTGATGATGCAGCGAATTAATTATCCGGCAGAAAAATAATCAGCCTAAAGATAAGCAGGAAACGCAGATAAGAAAATTATTTAAATTCTTTCTGCGTTTCTCTGCGCCTGTATGCGTGCTGGCACTATGTATTAAAAAAGTTCTGTCAATCCAGTTTATCTTTGACTTTATCGACACCTTTTTTTGGTTCCGTCTTTGGTTTTATCCCAGACTTCTTCGGATTTATCTTTCGTGGCATCCCAGGCATTCTCAGTTCCTTCCCGGGTTTTATCCCACGCTTTTCCCGTTCCGTCTTTGGTTGCATCCCAGGCGTTTTCTGTGCCATCTTTTGTTTTGTCTACGGCTTTCTCTGTTCCACCTCTTGTTTTGTCCCAAATCTCTTCTGTTTTGTCTTTGGTTGCATCCCAGGCATTTTCAGTTCCATTTTTTGTTTTATCCCAGGCTTTCTCTGCTCCGTATTTTGTTTTATCCCACAAATTACCGTCTTCGGCTTTTGCTTTCGCATCTGCCTCTTTTCTGATCCTTTCGGATTCCCGCATCTCTTTTTTTGCTTCTCTTTCCGCTTTTTTAGCATCCTGTGCAAATACATTTCCGGAGAACAGCAACCCAACTGCCAGATATGTTGTTAAAATAATCTTCTTCATATTTTTTATTTTACTTTTTGATTGAAAGATGATTAATAACAGTAGTGCCGGAGAGGTTGTTTGTGATGTAGGAGTTAATTATTAACAACAGAACAGGAAGTTATCTGAAAGAAATTAAACGTACAGGAGAATGGGAGTGGATGTGTGGATAAAAATAGAAAGCTGTCCTAAATCACTACTTGTTTATTTAAAGAGAAGATGACTGTAAACAATTGCAATTATCAGTAAATACCCCGGTAGGGGTTCCATCAATAGCCCAGGGATGAGCCAAAGGCGATTCCCTGGGTAGAAGATATCACAAGTCAACCCTGAAGGGGTTGCATCCAGCACAGCAGACAAATGAAACCTTTTCAAGGTTATAAAATAATAATCCTTACCCAGGGGCTCGCCTGCGGCTCGGCCCTGGGCTATTGATGCAACCCCTACGGGGTAGTTATTTAAAATCTCTTACCTATTCAAAGAATAGATAGATTTTCTGCGCAACCTACTTATCTGAATTTGTGTTGTCAGCATTTTCATTTTTTATAGTCCGCTGAAATCTACATCGTTGAATAACAGGGATGGGATTTTCCAACTGGAGGAGGTGCGGGTGTCGTTTCCTATTTCCTGCAGGTTATCCCATAGGATCAGGATGTTACCTGTAATGTTCATTTCGGAAATTGGTTGGGCCAGTTTACCGTTCTCAACCACAAACCCTTCCACTCCGTAAGAGAAATCGCCGGTCGTGCTGCTGGAATTACCCCCGTTGAATCCGGTTACCAGAATTCCTTTATCTATGGAAGCGACTAATCCGTCTACATCTTTCGTTCCCATCTGCATGGTCAGAATGGATGGGTTACCGATAGTCGCGGGGATATTCAGTTTGTTAGCTGCGTATGTGTCGACAAAATAGGTTGTTAATATCCCATTTTCGAATATGGGAAGCCGTTTAGTTGCGATTCCTTCGTTGTCAAAGTAACGGGCTCCCAGTGTTTTGGGCTGGTGAGGTTCGTCGATCAGGGTGACCTTTTCACTGAGCACCTGCTGGTTTAGCTTATCGAGTAAGAAGGAGTTTTTCTGCTGAATATTCGAACCATAGATCGCACTGATGAGTGGTGAAACCAACCGGACGGAATTCATATTGTCTAAGATCATTGGATATTTACCGGAAGCTACTTTTTTCTGTCCCAGTTTCCGTAGGGCACGTTCCAGTGCTTTTGTACCGATTCCCTCTTTCGTGAGCGTATCATAATATAACCCGGATTCATACCAATAGGATTCCGGACGGGCTTCTTCGTCCCCTTTTATGCTGACGCTGCCTACCAGGGTGAAATTAGAGGAATCTCCTTCACCTTCAAATCCGTTACTGGCAACCATGTATTTATACCACTTTTCATCGCTATAGGAAGAATTAGTGGAGATAATGCGGGAATCTTTCCCCATCATTTCATCACAGACCTTCATAGCTAACGCCACTTTATCATCTGGTTCGATTTGATCAAAACGGGGATCTAACAGTTGGAGAGCTGGTTTTCCTCCTTTGTAGTACAAGGAGGCATCCGGTAGGGTTCGGGCTACGTCCTCAGCGAGGTAACGCGTGGAGTCGATCCCGTTGAGAATAAATCTTTCCAATTCTTTTCTGTCCAACCGGTTGGTAGAGTAGGAGCCGTAGCGTCCGTCTAGAAATAACTGGATGATCAGACTGCTTTCACTGGCCTGTTGCAGACGGTCAATTTTCATATCTCTTATTTCAAAAGAGCTGTTTGAACCGTTGTAAAGGGTTACCCGTGAAGCCTGACAGCCGTTTTTCAGGGCAAAATCCATGGCCCACCGGGCCAGATCTTTATGTTCGTTTGTTATCATATCAGCTTTCTCCTCCTACTGTTAATTTACTAACCAAAGCGGATGGCATCCCACAGGTAACGGGACAGGATTGTCCGTCTTTACCACAGGTCCAGGTTCCGTCATCCATTTTGTAATTGTTACCGACCATGGTCATATCGGCTAATGCTTTGGGGCCATTGCCAATGATATTAATATCTTTGATAGGCTGTGTCAGTTTACCGTTTTCAATCAGGTAACCGTCTTTTACGAAGAAGGTGAAGTCTCCGGCACCGATCTGTACCTGGCCATTCGTAAAGTTTGCAGCGTAAATACCGTTTTTAACCGTAGAGATCATTTCTTCTTCTGTCACATTCCCTGCTTCCATATAAGTGGCCCGCATACGGGGGATGGGCATGTGCCGGAAAGATTCCCGGCGGCCGTTTCCGGTGGAAGGAATACCGTAATGTTTTGCACTGACACGGTCATGGAGGAAGCTGGTCAGCACTCCATCTTTCACGATGTATGTTTTCTGGCCGTTTACCCCGTCGTCATCTATATTGACAGAGCCGCGATTAAATGGAATGGTTCCATCATCGACAACTGAGATATGTTCATTACAGATCTTTTTATTTAGCTGGTCCGAGAAGATCGAAATATTTTTCCGGTTGAAATCTGCTTCAAAGGCATGTCCAATCGCTTCGTGTAACAGGATACCTGAACCTCCGGCTCCCATCACAACCGGCATTTCCCCGCCTTTCGGTTTAACGGCCTGGAATAGGAGTGCTGTTTTTTCCACCGCTTCTTTGGCAATGGTGTTCACGACTTCGTCTGACAGGAATTCTGCTCCCATGCGATAGGCCCGGGCTGAATAGGAGTTTTCAAGCTTTCCATTCTCCTCCATGATACACATGGCGGAAAGAGTGACCATCGGCCGGTAGTCATAATACATCTCTCCTTCTGAATTACAGAATAAAATATGGGTAGTGGTGTCTCCCAGAGAGGCATTCACCTTAGTCACACGGCTATCCAGTGCAAAGGTCTTATCATTTAACTGTTGCAGGTAAGGGGTTTTTTCCTTTACTGCTATTTCATCCCATGGCGTCTGTACAGCGTAGTAATTATTTGGATACCGGGTCTCTGTCAGATTGGCCGGACCATTTCCCGCGGCACCATTGGCTATACGTGCGGCAGTGCGTGCAGCTTTCAGCATTTCCTCCAATGTTACATCTTCCACATAGGCATACCCGGTCTGGTCTCCGGATAATACCCGGACACCCATTCCAAAATCAATGTTTGAGCTGGCCCGGTTCACGGCACCATCCTGTAGGCTGACATTGTTCCTGTAAGAGTGTTCAAAATAGAGGTCCGCATAATCGCCTCCTTTTTCCAATGCTGCGGTCAGTACTTTCCGCATATCACTTTCGCTTACGCCAAAGTGGTTCATTCCAAATGAGATACCGGCTGCTTTATCGACCGCGGAATTTCCGGTAGAAGCTCCTATAAATGAGGGAGCGGCTAATGAGCCAAGCATAACCATACCTCCTGTTTTGATAAATTCACGTCTGTTATATTTCATGTATTATACATATTTTAAATTCTCTCTATCTGATATTTTTTGCCCATGCCATTACATTCGCCGGCGGACGTTGTGCTAACAGTTCCTTTTTCATAAAGTCCATGTAGGGTGCTGCATGCTCAAAGAATTTTCTGTATCCCTTGCAGAGGTAGTTTAATCCGGGTTCTCCCTCTTGGGTATGAAGGAAACGGTTTTTGGGACATTCTCCATGGCAGGCAAACAGGTACTCGCATGCTTTGCATTGCCGGGGAAGTTTGTCGTATTTATCTGTTCCGAATTTTAATTGTTCCGGGCTATACATCATTTCTGTGATCGTCCGGGTATATATATTCCCTAATTTATATTCCGGGAAGACGAAATGATCACAGGCATACATGTCTCCGTTGAATTCCATTATTCCGGCATGTCCACAGGTACGGGCCAGGGTACAGATGCCCGGTTGTTCCCCTACCCAGTTGGCTAATGTCGCGTCAAATAGCTGAATGTAATAGCTCCCTACATCTTCTTTCAACCATTCATCGAAGATGGTACACAAAAAGTCTCCCCATTTCTCTGCGTCTACTGTGAAGGGGGCTAACCGGATGTGGGTATCCTGTTCTTCCGGGGAAGTCAGCGAAGTTCCGTCTGTATGATTTCCCATCCGTTCCACGATGGGTGCAAACTGTATATAGTGGCAATCCAGTTCTTTAAAAAAGTGATAGAATTCTAATGGATAATCTACGTTGTAATCATTGACCACGGCCATGGCATTATATTCCACACCATGTTTTTTCAGTAGTTCAATTCCTTTCATCACTTTGAAAAAGGAGGGAAGTCCTTGTTTATTCCGGCGATATTCGTCATGGAATTCCTGTGGGCCGTCAATGGAGACCCCTACAAGAAAGTTGTTTTCTTTGAAAAAACGGCACCATTCATCTGTAAGGAGTGTCCCATTGGTCTGGATGCAGTTGTCGATCTGCATACCCCGGCCATATTTACGTTGCAATTCTAATGCTTTTTTATAAAAACTGATAGGACGCATCAGGGTTTCTCCTCCATGCCAGGTAAACAGAACCTGTGGCATGGTCTGGCTGGCCAGATACTCCTGAATGAATTTTTCGAGCAGTTCTTCCGTCATGATATGATTTTTCACCTGCGGATAGAATTTCCCTTTTTCCAGATAATAACAGTACTCACAGGCCAGGTTACAAACGGATCCCACCGGCTTCAACATCACATATACTGGTTTAGCAAAAGGCGAAATGTACGAACTACTCATATAAGATTAAATAGAGTTATTATTTACAAATGTAATAAATTTGTGAGTCAATATTGTATGATTCACATGAATTAATACTTTATGAGGATCGGGATTGTGTATTAATGGGGTGCGGCTACACGTTCTATATATTCACACATGGTCTGAATGCCGTTTTCACTTTGGATCTTTTTACCCAGTTCGGCTGCATTCTTTTTGTAGGCCGGGTTGGTCATCAGGTCACAGACTTTTTGTTTTAGTTGCTGATGAGTGACTTTTTTGATCCGGACTCCTTCCGGCCCGGCTTGTAATTGGCTGACACGGTAGTTCCAGTAGGGTTGATCTAAAAGAAGGGGGACGATCATCTGGGGAATTCCGGCCCGGGCAACACTGTGGGTGGTGCCGCAACCTCCGTGATGGATCACAGCCGTGCAGTGAGGGAAAATAAGGGTATGGGGAATGGCTTGTGTCAGCAGATATACGGATTTATTCTCTTCGAGGTGTTTTCCTGCCCCTGACCAGCCGGATCCTACGATCAGTTTGTATCCTTGCTTTTCACAAATGTCTAACAGCCAGTCGCAAAAGCGGTCCCGGCGTTTGTCATTACAGCTTCCCAGGGTGAAAAATAGCGTAGGGCGGTCATCTTGCCGGATGAAAGCCATCAGATCCTGGTATACCGTTTCATTGTAGACCAGATTATCATTGAAACAATATCCTCCAATATCCCATTTATAAGGCCAGTCCGGATCTGTACTTCCTAAATACCGGCTATACATCAGGAAGTTGTGAGAGTTTTCAACAGCATGGAATCCAAAATTAGCAATGGGTTTCATCCCTTTGGCGATCCGGTTTTTATTGACTGTTTTTTTCACCATGAAATTCGTGGCGATGTTCAATAGTTTCCAGAGATAAGCCGGCTTGATGACCGGGTGAGGTTTGGGAGTAGCCATCGCTGGCGGAGGAATCTTTTTACCTGGGATGAAAGGGCCGAAGGCTGTCCGGATCACAGGTTTCCCGCAGTATTCAGCCAGACTGGCCGCGGCGAACTCGGTGTTGGCGGCGATCAATAGGTCATGTTCCTGTAAAAGGGGAATTAACTGTTCAAACTGCATATCAATCACGCGTCGCATCCAGCTTAGCAGATGTTTGGTCTGTTGTTTGGTTTCTGCTGCTCCGTTGATCATGCCGCCAATATCGTCAAACTCCTGGAGTTTGTAGTTCACACCAAAATCTTTTGCCTGCTTTTCAAATAGTTGAGGCAGGCTCAGGGTGATCGCATGGCCCCGTTTTTGTAATTCGGCAGCCACAGATAAATAGGGATATACATCACCCTGAGAACCACGGGTCACTAAAAGTATTTTCATAAGACACCCATTGTTGCCAGTTTTTCCCGGTCTAAGTTGTATTTGTTTTCAATTCCTTGTAGTAACTCTTCGTTAAAAACGATGGGTTTAGCCAGCTTTTTGGTTTCCCGGTAGCCTTTAAATACTTTGGAAACCATTTTCCGTGGATTGAAGACGATAGATGACATGATCCAGCATCCGTGTGTACACCAGCAATTTGCTTTTGCACCACAACCTAATTCGTCCACCTCTTTTTTCATAGCGTCTCCATACATCACTGCCTGGATGTCACATCCGTAGTCTTTGACATTTCCGATCGGCTGGCGAAGTTCACAGGAACGGAATCTGCCGTCATAGTCAATGACCAGGGTCGTTTCTCCTGCCGTACAATCCATTCCCCAGGGGGTGGGTTGGTCAATGTTGGATGCCCGGACATCATAGAGTGCCCGGATCAGTCCTAAATAGAAGAATTTAGTGACATGTTTTCTGAAACCACTTACGTCCCGGGCCATCCGGTCGGCATATCCTACATAAATGGAGGCGGCCCGGTCCTGTATTTCACGAAGGGATTTTTCAGTCAGCACTTTTACTCCGTCTTCCCGGGTCATTCCCCGTGCCGCTTCAATGGTGTGGTTCGAGACATTCATACGGGCATACATCCAGAGCATCAGATCGTGGATCTCATCAATGTTGTATCTGGTGATCACAGTAGCCATATTTTTCAATACTTTGCCGTCATTGGCAAAATGTTTGCTGACCTTAACCAATGTATCTAATGCTTTGTAGAAGTTTCCGGGAACTCCTCGCTGTTTATCATGAGTGTCTCCGAATCCGTCCATGGATACACTGACCGAAATATTACAATCCGGGCAGTTTTTCCGGATCCGGGTTACCCATTCAATCACCCGGTCAGCACGCAGGCCGTTGGTGGGCATGTTGATATCTTTAATGTGATTGTTTTTATAGAACATTTCGATGATCTCCGGCAGGTCTTCTCTCAGCGTAGGTTCTCCTCCGGATAACCAGAGACGGTTGAATTCACCTGCTGTTTCCGATATTTTTCTGATCTCGTCAAATGTCAGATCCGGTTGTTTTTTAGCCATGTCATCTGCATAGAAGCACATAGCACATTTGGCGTTGCATTTACCTGTGACGAACAAAAAGATAGATTCCAGTTTTCTTTTTGAACTCATGGTCTGAAAGGAACTACCTTTACGTTTAGATTCCATAGGGTATAGTTGTTTAAAGTTTGTTACTTATTATTTTATGCACTATTATTTTGTATTGCCCGGCCCTGAAAAGAAAAGTGGCAGGTGTTCTTTTAATGTGCTGTTTTTATAGAGTCTTTATTAACCGAAGCCAGTAAAGAACGGTGCACCTGTAACCAAATACTGTAAACCAGATGAATACAAGGTGCAAATATCCGGCTATATTTGTTGCCTATCAATGTCTGTTTTTGGGTTTGTATGTTCTGTTTTTAAGATAGGGCAGGAAATCAAGGATGAAATATAGAGGGTAAGCTTTGTAACAACCCATGGTTTTCATTCCATTCGTTCTGAATTATATGTACCTTTGCACTCTCGATTGAAAAAGTTAGATGAAGACAGAGAATACTTTTGGCAGATTACTTATTTTATTATTTTTGACCTGGTTCATCTGTGTGGGCTTATATTGGTTACCGGAACGGATTTGCGGACAAAAGATCAAAAAGGTAGATCTGTTTTCGGATATACGCCAGAAACCGGAGCCTCTCTCCCTGGATTCCCTTATCTTCCAATTAGAACAAGCAGATACATGGGTCATCGATTCCGCAGCGATCCGTGATTCTATTATTCAGGCTGGTGTGATGGATTCTGTGGCATTGGTTGTCCGTGATTCTTTATACCATACTTTATATGCTTTGCAGGGAGGGGATTCCCTTGGAACCCGTATCGAAGATTATTCCATAGGACATATCGGATTGAAGCATTTTTTTGAAGCCCTTAATAAGAGTCAGTCCATGAATCGTCCGGTACGGATCGCTTTTCTGGGGGATTCATTTATTGAAGGGGACATTGTAGTGGCTGATTTCCGGGAAGCTATGCAGAAAGAGTTTGGGGGACATGGAGTCGGTTTTGTTCCGGTTTCCTCTGTAGCTTCCCAATTCCGGCCAACGATTGACCAGCAATCGAAAGGATGGGAGAGACATTCGATCCTGTCGGATAAAGAGTATCCGTATGTTTTGTCAGGGATGGTGTTTGAAGCTATGGAAGAGGAGGTGTCCCTTTCATTTAAAACTGTGGACCGTTATCCTTCCCTGAAAGAGGTTTCTTCTTTGAAATTTCTGTATCAGTCTAATGAAGGCGCTATCCTGAACCTGACCTATAATGGTTTGGAAGATACGATCCGGACTCTCTTACCACCAGCCAGCCAGGTGGAACAATATGTGTTGGATGAGTGGATTACAGAGGCCTCTCTTACTTTTAAGGAAGCGGAGGGGTTACATGCTTTGGGTATTGCTTTAGAAGATAACAGCGGGGTCGTTGTTGATAATTTTTCTTTGCGGGGAAATTCGGGTTTGTTGTTGATGCATCTGGATTCAGCCCAATGCAGAGCGTTTCAGCATATACGTCCGTATGATCTGATCGTACTGCAATATGGATTAAATATTGTGAGTGAAGAGATGCTTCAGTATGGCTGGTACAGGAAACGAATGGTAGAAGTAATTGGACACCTGAGGAATTGTTTCCCGGAAACAGACATCCTGATGTTAGGAGTTTCAGACCGGAGTTACCAACAGGACGGAGAGTTTATGACCATGCCTGCGGTGTTAGCTTTGTTACATGCCCAGCGGCAGGCAGCTAAACAGGCCGGTATACCTTTCTGGAATGTATTCGGAGCTATGGGAGGAGAAAACAGTATGGTTAAATTTGTAGAGAAGAACTGGGCCAGTAAGGATTATACCCATTTAAGTTTCCGGGGAGGACGGGAAATTGCAAAAGCGTTGTTTGAAGCTTTGAAATTAGAAAAAGAATTTTATGATGAAGCTGATCTCGCAGACTAAAAAGATCTTTTATATCATTAGTGGTATGCTTGTTGTTTTGATTATAACAGGTGTGCACTTCTCTGCGGATACCTACCGGGAGGATATCCGTGTGAAAAATCCTCCTATTGAACGTATTAAAAGGATCCTGCCGGCAGACACGGTTCGCTCCCGTCTTACTTTTCTGGTAGATTCATCCTGTACGATCCTGGATCCTGCCTGTTCGCTGAAAGATTTCTTTTCAGCTTTACAAGCGTTGGAGGAAGGAAAAGATACGGTGATCACGATTGTTCATTTGGGGGATTCCCATGTACAGGCCGGTGCATTTCCGGGCCGGATGATGCGATTGATGCAACAACAGTACGGGAATGCCGGAAGGGGTTGGATCGCACCTTTGAAAATAAGTAAGTCGAATGAACCGGATGATTATTTCATCTCTTCATCGGTGAAAGAGTGGATTTCAGGACGTGCTATCCAGCGAAACCGGAAATGTCCGGTTGGTCCGGGTGGACTGGGTATTCAGACGATCTCTCCTTTTGTAGACCTGGATGTTTCTATTGCTCCTGTGAATGGGGCCGGTTATGCGTTTAACCAGGCTGTTTTGTACCGGGGAGATCAATCTATGCCAATGGTACCTACGGGAAACCTGAAAGATTCGGTTCAGCTCCTTCCCGGAGAACGTCCGGAGATAGGAGGAGTTGTGGCGGATACTTTCCGCATTTCCTGTCTGACAGATAGTTTACAGTTACAGAGTACCCGTCGTAAACCGGGCACGGATGAGCTGTTGCCTGCCGAAATGTTTACTAACCTTTATTATGGATTGAGCCTGACTAATGGTGAACCGGGCATTTTATACCATTCGATAGGGGTAAATGGTGCGATGTTTGTGAATTATACCGAGGAGGCCTATGTTCGTAAATTGGCTTTATTAAAGCCTTCTTTGTTAATCATTTCGTTAGGTACGAATGAAACATTCGGTAAGCGTTTTCAGAAGGCGGAGTTTACCGGACAGATCCGGGCTTTCCTGGATCTGGTGGAAAAGTGGATGCCGGGAACCCCTGTTTTGCTGACTACCCCACCGGAGTGTTATAAACGGTATTGGGAAAATAAGAAACGGAAATATACCCGTAATACTCTGACTGAACAGGCTGCGGCCGCGATCGTTCAGGTTGCTCAGGAAAAAGGACTGGCGTGTTGGGATCTGTTTGCTGCTACCGGAGGACGTACGTCTTCTGAGAAATGGTATACCGGAAAGTGGATGGGTGCTGACAGGATCCATTTTAATAAAGAAGGATATAGCGAGCAGGGAATACTCCTGTTCCGGTCATTGATTAAATATAAAAAAGAGATGGAGAAGGGGGAAATGCCTGCTCCTGAAAGAAGGTGATCTCCACAGGAGAGATCCCGCTAAAAATGTGAAAAAGCGTGGATGAGTTAATATCGAAATTACTGGCTGTCCCGGAACAGTTACAAACCTACTTTAGCCAATTATCCCTGAGTAGATTAGGGGATATACTGGTGTATCAGCCGAATGCCCCGATGCTGTTTAGCAGCGGATTGTTCTTTTTCCTGTTTATCGGGTTTCTGATGATCTATATGTCACTGCGGAAGAATACGACGGCCCGCATCCTATATGTGACTCTTTTCTCTCTTTATTTTTATTATAAAAGTAGTGGGATCTGGTTTTTGTTGCTTTTGTTTACGGCCACTTCCGATTTTATTATCGGAGAGGCGATTGGGGATGCCCGCCGGCTTTGGCTGCGGAAACTGTTGGTCACATTGAGTGTCGGTATTAATCTGTGTGTACTGGGGTATTTTAAGTATTTTAATTTCCTGTATAGTCTGGTTTGTGAACTGGGAAATGAGATCGGATATCTGATTGGAAACAGCACTTTGCAAAGTCTGCATTATGAGAAGGTGGATATTTTTCTTCCCGTAGGGATCTCTTTCTTTACTTTTCAGTCTATGAGTTATATTATAGATATTTACCGGGGACGAATTCATCCTTTACGGCGCTGGCTTGACTATGTCTTTTATGTCTCTTTTTTCCCTCAGTTAGTAGCCGGGCCAATTGTCAGGGCGAGGGATTTTATTCCTCAGATGTATAAAGAGCCTACAGTGAACAGAGCACAATTCGGAGAAGGGCTGTTTCTTATTCTTTGCGGGTTATTTAAAAAGGCGGTTATTTCCGATTATATCAGTCTCAATTTTGTGGACCGGGTGTTTGATGCTCCTCTTTTATATACAGGGGTAGAGAATCTGATCGGGGTCTATGGATATGCTTTACAGATCTATTGTGATTTTTCCGGCTATTCGGATATGGCGATCGGTATTGCTTTGTTATTAGGGTTTCGTTTCAATATTAATTTTGATTCTCCTTACCAGTCTGCCACGATTACGGAATTCTGGCGTCGCTGGCATATATCCCTTTCTTCCTGGTTGAAAGACTACCTGTATATTTCTCTGGGTGGAAACCGCAAAGGGAAGTTCCAGCAATACCTGAATCTTTTTATTACGATGCTTTTAGGAGGGCTGTGGCATGGTGCTTCACTACGGTTTGTTTTGTGGGGTGCTTTGCATGGAATATCTTTGGCTATCCATAAGCTTCTGATGAGCTGTTTCCCTTCCTTTAAAACGGTTGGGAGTGAGATGTCGTGGGTGCATCGTGTGTCCGGGGTCTTAATTACTTTCCATTTGGTATGTTTCGGATGGATCTTTTTCCGGGCGGATACCATGCAGATCGCGGGAGAGGTGATGTCGCAGATCCTTTTCCATTTCCATCCGGAGGTCCTCCCACAGTTTATTACCGGATATACCGGAGTTTGTTTCCTGATGCTCCTTGGTTACCTGTTTCATTTTATGCCTAAGCCGGTGGAATCTGCTATGCAGATGGTGGTTACCCGTTCACCATTGATCATACAGGTATTGATGGTGGTACTGGCTATCTTTATCGTGATCCAGGTGAAGAGTGCAGGTGTTCAGCCGTTTATTTACTTCCAGTTCTAAGCGTTTCCTTGCTACAAAAAAGCTTTTAGCACACAGATAGGCGACACAGAGCAGGCATGTGGATTAAGGGAGCCTGATCTGTGTCATCTATGTGCTTCTCTTTAATCCCTGTTCGTATAATATTTCAGGAACTGGGCCCGTTCGTAGAGGCTTGGATCAACCGTATTCGCATAACTGAGTTTTCCCCGGAATTCTGAGATTGCGAAATATTGTTTCTGATTCATCCACTCTTCGAGACAGGTGATCATCTGGGTGATGAGATCTGCGCTATGCGTATAGAGTGCACTGCATATCTGTACGGCTGAAGCGCCGGCCAGAATACATTTAACAATATCTTCCCATTCATGTACACCTGTAGAAGCGGCAATGCTGATATTGGGTATCTTACCGGATACGATTCCTGTTCAGCGTAAGGTGTCGCTCAGGTCTGAGTGGTTACTGAATACATTCCCGGATACGATTTGAAGTTTGTGGATATCGATATCAGGTTGATAAAAACGGTTAAAGAGAACTACTCCGTCTGCCCCGTTAATCTTTAGTAGATGAATCAGGGCCGGGATGTTACTGGTTGCTTTTCCTAATTTCAGGATGACCGGGATCGTGATTGCTTCTTTGATTCTGCGTAGAATCCGGACATATCTTTCGCGGGTCGCATCGTAGTCCTGAGTCAGGTCGGTTTCCAGGAAATAGATATTTAACTCCAGCGCATCTGCCCCCGCTGCCTGTATATGTTGGGCAAACTCGATCCAGGCTTCCGATTTATAGCAGTTAATACTGGCTATGATAGGAATGGTACTGGTCTCTTTGGCTTGTTTGATCAGATCCAGGTATTCCTGAATCTGGTTTGAGCGTACATATTCGTGAATGTAATCGGCCGCTTCCGGATAATCAGACTCTTGCATCAACCTGGAACTGTGAATGTCAATCTGTTCTTCAAATAAGGATTTCAGAACTACTGCCCCGGCGCCTGCTTTTTCGAATTCTTTAATCTGTTCCGGTTTTCTGGTTAAGCCTGAACTTCCTACAATAATGGGATTCCGTAGATTTAAACCTGCGTATTGTGTACTTATATCTATCATGTCCGGTTTATTTATGTTTAACATACATCGTAATATACAAATATAACGATTTATTCTATCCGGTAGAATCGTACTTATATAAAAAGGTCAGACCGGCTGTTATTTTAGTATTCCCGCTCTCCGAAAATACTGGTGCCGATCCGTACCATAGTACTTCCTTCTTCCACTGCAATAGCATAATCATGACTCATGCCCATGGATAGTTCTTTGAAAGAGGGTTTGTTAATAAATATATTGTTTTTCAGTTCTGTGAACAGTTGATAGAGTGTCCGGAATTCATCTCGTATGATTCTTTCATCTTCTGTGTAGGTTGCCATGCTCATTAACCCACTGATCTGAATATTTTCCAGTTCTTCCCATTCCTGTTTTTTACAGAAATCCAGGCATTCCTGTGGGGTGAAGCCGTGTTTACTTTCTTCTTTGGCGATATGTACTTCCAGCAGTACATGGATGGTCTGGTTATTTTTGACAGCCTGTTTGCTGATCTCCTTTAATAATTTGAGAGAATCCACACTGTGGATGGTATGGATAAAAGGAGCAATATCTTTTGCTTTATTAGTTTGCAGGGTACCGATGAAATGCCACTCGATATCCTCCGGTAATACTTTTTGCTTGGAGGTTAGTTCCTGTGCCCGGCTTTCTCCGAACACTCTTTGTCCGGCATTGTATGCTTCCTGTAATGCTTCCGCAGGATGAAACTTGGAAACAGCAACTAAAGTCACTTCTTGCGGAAGTGACTTTTTCAGTTCTGTTATGTTACCGGCAATACTCATTGTCTCTGTTCTGCTATCAGTTCTTCTTCCGATTTTTCTTTGCTGCCCCCTTCGGCAGAGAAAGGAAAGACGTCCATTAAAGGTGTTTCCGTAACAGAAGCAATCGTATAATCAGCTAATGTCCCTTTCATCCCTTCTTCCAGTACGGCAATCGCTTCTTTCAATGTGCTGGCCTGTGCTAACATACTGGCTGCCGTCTTTTTCTCAGCACCGCTTTTTTCATCTAATGTGATAAAATATACTTTGATCCGGTAGAAACGGTCTCCTGTTTCATTGAAAAATAATTCGGAAAGACGGGCACGTTTAATATCTGCCACTGTAAATTCGCCGGTGATATACGGACGGATCTCTTCGATGATACGGGCCTCTGCTTCCGTAAAAGACAAGGCATCCACTAAGTAAGGCTCTGTTACTTTTTTCTGCATTCCGTTCTCCATCATTTTCTCGTAAGAGACCTTACATTCAAACCAATTGTGCATGTTATTCTTTTTAATTTGTATATGGTAGTAATCTGTCATACGGTTCTGAAACCGTATGGCAAATATACAAAGTCGAATCGATATTCATGCAATTTTTAAAAGTAGTTAGGTTATTTGTTTGGATTCTCTATCTTTGTTAAGATAAATCAAATATACTATGGATATATACAAAGCAAATGTTAACCGTTATACGGATATGCAGTATCGTCGTTGCGGACGGAGTGGAATTCTTTTACCCGCTATTTCTTTAGGCTTGTGGCATAATTTCGGAAGTGTGGACGTGTTCAGTAATTTCATACAGATTGCTCACACAGCTTTTGATCATGGAATTACCCATTTCGACCTGGCCAATAATTATGGTCCGGTATATGGATCGGCTGAAGAAAATTTCGGACGTATTTTGAAAAAGGGTTTGGGAAATTACCGGGATGAGCTGATCATTTCCACTAAAGCAGGGTATGATATGTGGCCCGGCCCCTATGGGGATCTGGGTAGTCGTAAATATCTGATGGCCAGTCTGGATCAGAGTTTGAAACGGATGGGACTGGAATATGTGGATATCTTTTATTCCCATCGTCCGGACCCTGATACTCCTATTGAAGAGACTATGGGGGCGCTGGTGGATATGGTTCGTCAGGGAAAAGCGTTATATGTTGGAATCTCCAACTATGATGATGAACAAACACGGGCAGCTCTTGATGTATTAAAGGAATATAAAGTTCATTGTCTGATCCATCAACCCCGTTATTCTATGCTGGACCGTTGGTCGGAGGCTAAGTTATTACCTCTTTTAAAGGAAGAAGGAGTAGGGGCGATTGCTTTTTCTCCTCTGGAACAGGGTGTGCTGACGAATAAATACCTGAAAGGGATTCCGGAGAATTCCCGTGCCGCTAAGGCAACCGGTCACTTACAGAAAGATTGGATCACAGAAGAGACATTGATAAAGGTGAAAAAGTTAAATGAGATCGCACAGGAACGCGGTCAAAGTCTGGCTCAGGTGGCCATTGCGTGGTTACTAAAAGATGAGCGGGTAACCAGCGTCCTGCTTGGGGCCAGTTCGGTTTCCCAGTTAGAGGATAATCTGGCAACGTTAAAAAATCTCCATTTTACGTCTGAGGAGCTAAAAGCTATTGAGTCGGTTTTATCTCTGAAGTTTGTATAGGATTTGTATGCATAAAAAACACTTGTATCTGCTAAATTTGGCAGATGCAAGTGTTTTTATTCCGGTATGATCCGGAATTTATAGTAATAAAGAGTCCGGTTCTTTCAGACACTTCTAAACAATGAAACAATCCAGAGTAACAATAGTGCTCCGATAGTGGACATAATAATTGTACCCAGAATACCGTTAATGGCTAAACCTAACAGGCCGAATACCCAGCCACCAATTACACCACCAACTACCCCTACAATCAGGTTTACAATTAATCCGAAACCGGCTCCTCTGAAAATTTTTCCGGCTAAGAATCCAGCGAGAATACCGATTATAATTGAAATTAAAATTCCCATACTTCTGATATTTTTAGTTTATGTTTCCCTAAAACAGAGGTAGTTGAACTTTTGTTTATACGGTTTCTCCGGATTAATCCTTATTAAGACCAATCTTTAAGGAGTGTTTTCATGGAATGGTATTCTTTCCGGATTAATCTGTTTCTTCCATCGTTGCTTTTAGTGAGAAAAAGAGGGTGGCCCCTTTTCCTTCTTCCGATTCTGCCCATATTCTTCCTTCATGCAACTCTACGGAAGCACGGGAAATGATAAGTCCTAATCCGGAACCCCATTCATTGATCAGTTCTGTCGTATCGGAAAGGTTGGCTACAAATAGTTTCTCTATTTTATCCTGCCCTATTCCTATGCCGGTATCTTTGATGGATACCTGTATGCTTCCATTGGGAACGGAAGAACTGGCTACGGAAATAGTTCCTCCGGGATGGTTGAATTTAATCGCATTCGACAGGAGGTTATATAAAATAGTCCGGATCATATCTATATCCACTTTTCCTGTCAGGTCTTCATCCAATCCACGGGTTGTAATAGCTATATTTTGAATGGCGGCAACCGGACGGTATGTTTCAACCGCTTCATCAATGATACTGTTTATATCAGCTATTTGTTTATGCGCTTTGAGTTTATGTTGGCTTAATTTAATAATTTGTTGCATATTACTCAGATGAAGAGACATCTCAACAGTTGTCTGATTCATGGTTTGTAATAACTCATATCCATCTTCTCCGATCTGATTTTTATTGACCATCCGTAAAAGAGAGCTGTTTACGATTTTTAACGAATTAAGCGGTGAATATATAGCCTGTGTCAGCATGGTGGAGAGCACGTTATGAGATTCAATGGAGAATTCCAGCCGCCGTCTTGCCTGTTCTAACCGATACATTTCATAATGGTGCCGGATCCGGCAGGCCAGTTCTTCGGCTTTAACGGGAAGATAGAAATGCTCGATGGCGCCCAGTAAAAAACTTTTGCCCGGATGGGGAAAGTCCTGGTAATGGGAAGTTGTGATCACAGGAATATGAGTGGTTGCCGGATAACTTTTCAATTCACTGAGGATTTCATAACCATCTATATGCTGCATGTTCAGAGCCAGTAGTATTAACTGGGGTGAACGCTGGCGGGCTATTTCTATTCCTTCTTTCCCATTAGAAACGGATATATAGGAGTAACCTTCTTCCTGCAGGGCCATTTCTGTAAGTAAAAGATGAGGTTTATGATCATCGACGATCAAAATAGTATATTCTGACATTAAATTTTTCATTGAGTATATGGGTCCATTAGTTTTACAAAATTATCAAATAACTTTGAAAACTCTATTATTTCTAAGTAAATAGATTTTATTTCATGTATATATTTTTATTCTCTGGCAGTGACTTATCAGGTGGCCTTTTTGGGTAGAAGTCTGTTTTATGAGAATATTTCTGTAGTTTTGCAGGAAGAAACTCCCGTATTGTAAACAGATGTATCTATATATCAAACCATATTTGTTTATTGTTCTGATGGTACTGTTAGCCGGATGTATGCCGGAAATGCCTGTGACTTCTACTATAACTATAGAAGGAGATGGTCTGTCTGTACCCGTCAATAAAGATCTGTATGGGCTGACTATAGAAGAGATCAATCATGCGGTGGAAGGAGGGATCTATGGAGAATTGATCCGGAACCGGAGTTTTGAAGATGGTGTCCTTCCTTTGCATTCCCGTTATGATGCTTCCAGGAATCTGCTAATTACTCCGAATGGCTGGACACTTCCTTTTGTCCCTTCAGATTCGGTTCCAGGCTGGCATAAGATTTCATCTCATACTTATCTATATCCTGATAACCGGGAGTTGATGCATACTAAAACCAAAAGATCGCTGTTCGTTTCTGTGACAGCGACTCCTCAAACGGAAAGGGGAGGAGTGGTAGCAGAAGGTTATAAAGGAATCCCTCTTCAAAAAGGAGAGCGTTACCGGTTGTCTTTTTTTATCAAGGGAGCAACTATTGCTCCTAAACATATTCACGTAACGTTAGAGGATCCGGCGGTGCAAACTGTTGTGAGTGATACCTATATAGCCTCCACTCAGTATGAATGGAAAAAACAGGAATATGTCTTTACTGCGAAAGAAAATATACAGGATGCAGTCCTGACTTTTTCTTCCGATAGTTCCGTGATGTTCTGGCTGGATATGGTTTCCCTGTTTCCTGAGAAGACCTGGAAAGGACGTTCCAATGGTCTTCGTCCGGAATTGATGGAAAAGATCGCAGATCTGACGCCAAAGTTTATCCGTTTTCCGGGAGGTGCTTTTGTAGAGGGTTACACAAATGGTACTTTTCCTGTTTGGCATGAAACAGTAGGGGATCTTTCAGAGAGGAGGCATTTCTGGAATATCTGGGGGTATGGTACCACCAATGGTATGGGATATCATGAATACCTGCAAATGTGTGAAGATTTGCAGGCTGAACCTGTCTATGTGGTGAATAGTGGTGTCACCAGCCAGAGCCGGCGTCCCCGGTATGAAGATATTACGGCTATGCCTCAACTGGTAAAGGAGGCACTGAATGCGATCGCGTATGCAAATGAACCGGCAGATTCTACTTATGGAAGTATGCGTGCGAAACATGGACATCCGGAACCCTTTCATCTGAAATACATTGAGATTGGAAGTGAAAATTATGGATATGAATATGCACGACGATTCCGGTTATTTAAAAAGGCAATTCAGGAAACCTATCCGGATATTACTGTGATTAGCAGTGGACATTTGAATCATTTGCTCCGTACGGACTGGGTAGATCATCATTTCTATGCAAATGAATACTTTTTTATGACGAATCATGACCGTTTTGAGAAATTCTATCCGCGTCGTACACCGAGTGTGTTTATTGGTGAATTGGCTACTGCTAACCAGGAAACGGCTGGCACGCAACAGGCGGCGGTTGCTGAAGCAGCTTTTTATATTGCTGCGGAGAGAAGTCCGGATGCGGTCAAACGCGTGGCGTATGCGCCGGTATTGGGAAATGCTAATTATGAATATCAGAAGTTCCCTTTTATCTTTTTTGATAATCGCCGGATAGTTCTTACCCCTTCTTATCATGCTTACCGGATGTTTAGTAATTACCGGGGAGATGAATTATTACGAACGGAGGTGGAGACGTACCGGAAACCAGCCGTTACTTTTGGATGTGCAGCCATTGAGATGTTTGATAATAGTTACGAAATAGAAGATGTAGCTATTAATAATCAGCCGGTGGAGACTGTTTCCGTACGGAGTGGAGGATGGAAAGTGAATGACCGGAAGCTGATTCCGGATGCAAATCGCTGGAATGATGTACTGATCGGTGATTCAACAGCATATAATTATGAGTTTTCTGCTCGTATCCGGCGCACAAAAGGGAGTGGGCCAATCCAGTTTCATATACGTGATAATGGCAGGCGGGGGGATCAGGCCGCTTTCATCGGTATGAGTCTGGGAGGAGAAAACAGTGAACTTTACCAGCGGGCAGGAGCTGTTCAGGATTCTTTAGTCGCTCCGTTGCCTTATTCTTTTGAAAGTCACCGTTGGTATACGGTGCGTATGAGTTGTTATAATGATGTGATCCGGTGTTATGTGGATGGTTCTTTGATCCATGAAGTGGTTTTGCCCCCTTTACCCTCTCTTGTTTCTGTCGCGACTTTTGACCAGCAAAACCAGATGATTTTTCTGAAAGTTGTTAATACAACCCAGCATGAAGAAAGGACAGAATTAGTGATTAATGGAGTAACTGTCAGGAATCATGCAAGTGCAATTGAACTTTTTGCTTCTCCTGAGGATAGAAATACGTTTGAATATCCGGAAAAAGTAACTCCGCAAGAAAGAGAGGTTACCTTTCCAATGGGAAGAGCTATGATCTATACTTTCCCTCCTAATTCCATTACTCTTCTGAAACTGGAAGTTAACTGAGCTTCTGTTCGTATTTAACAACTCCGGTTTTCATTATAAATGATTTTTGTGTAGGTTTGTGCAGAAATAGTCAAACAAATAATGAAACCATTTTTATATCAGGTAGCCTCTGCTTTTTATTTTGAGTACGGACCCCAGATCAGTCGTCTGGCTTTTGTTTTTCCGAATAAAAGAACCGGCCTGTTCTTTAAAAAATATCTTTCCGAGGTGGCTGATAAGCCTGTTTTTTCTCCCACTATTCTCACGATCAGTGACCTGTTTACGCAGTTAAGCGGAAAGCAAACCGCTGACCGTATTTATATGTTGTTCACCTTGTATAAACTCTATATTGAGAAAAGTGGTTCTACCGAAACTTTTGATGAGTTTCTTTACTGGGGAGAGATGCTGTTGAATGACTTTGATGATGTAGATAAATATCTGGTGGATGCCAGCAAATTATTTACGAATGTAACGGATTTCCGGAATATCGGGACAGATTATGAATTTCTGAATGAGAATCAAATGTCAGCTATCCGTACTTTCTGGTCTTCTTTTAATCCGGGAAGCCCCACTTCCACACAGGAGATTTTTCTGGCTGCCTGGGAAATCCTGTATGATTTGTATCGTGATTTTAAAGACATCTTAAACAGGCAAGGTCTGGGATATGAGGGAATTATCTACCGGGAAGTGGTAGAGAAACTTTCGTCAGCAGAAACCATTCCACTTCCTTATGATAAAGTTGTTTTTGTTGGGTTGAACGCCCTTTCTCCGGCGGAAGAATCCCTTCTTCAAATTCTACAGTCCAGGGAGTTGGCAGACTTTTATTGGGATTATGGGTCTGATCAGATCCGGGACCCGGATAATAAGGCCTCTTTATTTGTCGAGAAAAACCTGAAACAATTTCCTTCTCAACTGGTTTGGCAAACAGAAGAATCCGTAGATCCAAAAATTGATGTGATAGGTATTCCGTCAGGTATCGGACAGGCTAAACAGTTGTATACTCTTCTTGAAGAACTTTGTGATGAGGATGGAATGGAGGAGGAAAAAGCTTTGCGAACAGCGATTATCCTGCCTGATGAAAATCTGCTTATACCGGTTTTGAATGCAATCCCTGAAAAAATCCGGAATATCAATGTGACGATGGGATATCCTTTGGCTGGAACACCGGTGGCTTCTTTGATGGAGTATATTCTGACATTGCAAAAGAATGTGAGGTATATGGACCGGCAACCGATGTTCCATTACCGGGATGTATTACCTGTCCTGAATCATCGGTATGTATTGTCTACCCAGCCGGAGATTATCACCGGACTTATTAAGTATATTACTGATTACAATAAAATCTATATCAGTTGCCGGGAGTTGGAAAAAACGATTTTGTTAAAGACGATCTTTACTCCCGTTCCAGATGCACTTGCTTTTTCTGATTATCTGATCCGTGTTTTGCAGGAGTTGAATCATTATTTTGCTTTGGAGGAAGAAGAACCGGAGGAAGAAGAGGATCCCCGATGGTCTATGAGTGATTTGGAGCAGGAGTTTATTTTCCACTATTTTGCTACGGTTAACCGGATGCGAGAGGTCATGCTGGACGCAGATGTGGAAATGCAGTTTGAAACCTACTTCCGGTTGTTAAAACGCATAACCGATACGATCAAAATCCCGTTTGAAGGGGAACCGTTGGCGGGGTTACAGGTAATGGGTGTATTGGAGACCCGGGCATTGGATTTTGAGCGTCTGATTATTCTTTCCATGAATGAAGGGAAATTTCCGGCGCGGAATACAGTGAACTCGTTTATTCCTTATACGCTGCGTCGTGGTTTCGGACTTCCGACCTCCGAACATCAGGATGCGATTTGGGCTTATCATTTTTATCGTCTGATTCAGCGGACCAGTCAGGTGAGTCTTTTATATGATACCCGGAATACGGGCTTAAATACTGGTGAGAAGAGCCGGTATATTCATCAGTTGCATTATCATTATCAACACCCGTTAGTCAATAAATTAGTGGTTTATAATGTTTCTTCTTCGAAAACAACAGCGATCTCTATTCAAAAAACACGGGACGTGTCTGAGCGGTTGCATGTTTTTATGAAAGGGCAACCCCGGGCGATTTCAGCCAGTGCTATTAATACCTATCTGGATTGTCCGTTGAAGTTTTATTTTTCTGTCATAGAAAATGTGCAGGAAGAAGAGGAAGTTACTGAAACGATTGAGAGCAGTGTTTTTGGTAGTATTCTTCATAAGGTGATGGAAGAACTGTATGAACCTTTGCGTGGAAAAATGGTTACGGCAGACTTGTTAGTAGCTATCGGAAAGGATACCCGGACATTGACTACGGCTATTACTCGTGCCTTTGCAGAGGTTTTCTTTAAAACGGATGTCCTCCGGCCTTTGACAGGCCAGAACTACCTGATTGGAGAGATGATCCGGAAATATGTGGAAAAGACATTGGAAAGAGACCGGAAACTCACTCCTTTCCGGTATCTGGAATCCGAGAAGAGGATCCAGGAGGTATTTACACTTTCTGATGGAAGGGAAATTCAGTTAAAAGGTTTTATTGATCGTATTGATGAGGTAAATGGTGTAATCCGTATTATCGATTATAAGAGCGGAACTGGTCATACGGTGTTTAATAGTGTGGATAGTTTGTTTGATATGAAAGATAAAGATCGTTGTAAGGCCGTCATGCAGGTCTTTATGTATGCCTGGATCTATCAGCGATTACCGGAAGGAAAGAATAAAATGATCCGTCCGGGGATTTACTATATGAGGGATCTCTTCAGTCAGGAGTTTGATCCGGACATTTACTATCGTCCGGAGCGGAATCGTAAAACACGGGTGGAATCTTTTGGTGATTTTGCACAGGACTATGAAATGGGTATGCGTCATTGTCTGGATGAGATATTTGATACTAAAACTTCTTTTATCCAAACACCTACCGGTAAAGCTTGTCTTTATTGTAATTTTAAGGAAGTATGTGGACATTGATCAGAAAAGTAATCCCAATGAAAAGCTTAACACATTCATCCGTTTATAGATACTGATGTCTGTGATGGTTGCTTCTGACGCATAAATATTCCGGAAATCCGATTCTTTTCTGTTCAGGCCGAATTCATAGGAGAATTCTATGAATAAACGGCTGATACTGGCTGCTATACCGGTTACTATGCTGATATCTATCGGATTACTGTTTGTGGTGAACCTGTTTCTTGAATTTGAGATATCAAAAGAGTAATCGTTTTTGTAGTTGTATTTTAATTTAGGACCTATCATCCAGCTAAGCCCATAGGGATCTTCTTTGATAAATTTATACCCTAAAGGTACTGTTACTTCCAAGGAGCGAAGTTTTAAATCCAGTTTACTATATCCTACCGCAGGAATTGCGTCGGGTTCATCCGGTAGGGTAAACCGGATCTCCCCTGTCGTATGGTGCCAACCCATACTGGGCTGGAAAAAAAATCTCTCAATATTGATGCGACAAAAGACACTGGCCAGATAGCCTACTTTATATTGGAGATGGATATTTTCTGCCTCCATACCATCTAATGTTAAGGAATTGATCACCGGAAAACCTGATTTTAATCCCAGCGTTGCACCGAAATTGAAGGTCTTATTTTCTATTCTGACAGGTTCCTGTGCCTGGAGAGCAGAAAACAAGATTATAAAACTAATTCCAATGAGGCAGATTTTTCTCATGTATTATTTTTTCTTTTTTACTGACCAGCCGAATTTACCAATTAAATCTCCTAATTCATAATATTTTCCATGGGAATAGGCAATCAATTCTGCCTGCTCCATATTAAAGGCTCCGGTTACCGGATCTAAATAAGTTTCGTCTGCCTGTACATTCACTACGTCTGCGATGAACATATCATGACTTCCTAACGCCATTACTTCTTTTACCCTGCATTCGATGCAAAGAGGAGATTCCTCAATGGTAGGTGCACTCACTACAGAAGCTTTTCCCGGAGTTAATTTCATTTTTTCAAATTTGTTATAGTCTTTTCCGGAAGAAACTCCGCACCAATCAGTTGCATATGCCATAGACCGGTTGGTGAGATTGATAACAAATTCCATATTCTTTTTCAGGACAGGATAGGAGTGACGTTCCGGACGAACTGATATATAACACATGGGAGGATTTGTACAGATGGTTCCTACCCAACCGATTGTAATGATATTATATTCAGAGGGATCACTTCCACAGGTTACCATTACTGCCGGAAGCGGATAGATCATAGTACCGGGTTTCCAGTCTTGTTTCATATCTTTTGGTAGTTAAAGTAGTCGGAGAAGTCAAAGGCGTTGAATAGAAAGAAGAACATATTTTCTATTAGACTACTTAACTCCTTTGCCTCTTTTCACTACTTCTTATTTAATAACTATTTCTTCTTTATTTATCTTCCGTTCGCAGTAACGGCATTTGATGGTCCCTCTTTCCTTATCTATTACACTAAAACGGGACGCCATGGGTTCATTATTAGTGATACATTTTGGATTGTTACATTTAACCAGTCCGTTGATCTCATCCGGTAGTGTAACCGGTTTTTTCTCTACTACTTCGTAATCCCGGATGATATTCAAAATGACATTTGGAGCAATTAAGGCGATCCGGTTTATCTCATCCTCTTCAAAGAATTTATCTGCGATCTTAATCATCCCTTTGGAACCCATTTTTTTACTTTGCAGATTATTGGCGATTGTGATCGTATTGTTCAGGTCTTCCAGTTCCAGCAAAGACGCTACTTTGAAGAGCTGGGTAGGAGGGATATGATCAATAGCTGTTCCGTTTTCCAGGGCAGCCACCTGTAATTCTCTTTTCTTTCCGTCTGACATACAATTTAAATTAAATGGTTGATACCTAAAACTTCACAGATGATAGCCTCCCGGGCAAACAATCCGTTGCGGGCCTGTTGGATGTAATAAGCTTTTGGGCTGTCATCTACATCATATGCAATCTCGTTTACCCGTGGGAGCGGATGTAAAATACGTAAATTCTCTTTACTGCTTTCCAACATTTTACTGCGTAGGATATATACGTTTTTCACCCGTTCATATTCTTCCAGATCCGTAAAACGTTCTCTCTGAACACGAGTCATGTAAAGAATGTCGGATTGATTGATAATCTCTTCTGTAAAGTCTGTATGTTCGTAATATTTAATACCTAATTTGTCGCAAAAGTTTTTGTATTCATCCGGCATCCTTAATTCGTCCGGAGCCACGAAATGGAAAGTCGGATTAAAATGGGACATCCCGGCAATCAGAGAATGTACGGTTCGTCCGTATTTCAGATCTCCTACCATCGTAATAGACAAATCAGTTAATGTCCCTTGTGTCTGCTGGATAGAGTAGAGGTCCAACAGGGTTTGGGATGGATGCTGATTAGCTCCGTCTCCAGCATTAATGATCGGTATATTTGTTAGTTCCGAAGCATACCGGGCAGCTCCTTCGAGATAATGTCTCATAATAATCAGATCTGCATAGTTACTGACCATCGATATGGTATCTTTCAATGTTTCCCCTTTGGAAGAACTGGTTGTGGATGCATCCTGAAAACCAATGACACGCCCTCCTAAACGGTTGATCGCTGTTTCAAAGCTTAGACGGGTACGGGTAGATGGTTCAAAAAACAAGGTGGCTGCCACTTTTCCTTCCAGTATCCTTCTATTGGGGTTCTCTTCAAATTTCCGGGCGTTCTCCAATATACGCAGAATGTCCTCTTTCGAACATTGATCGATAGAAACTAAACTTTTACTTTTCATTGCTGGTATTTATCTAAATTGATAATTGACAATCATGGATTGACAATTAACGGTAATGTACTCTATTCCTTTTATTAAGCCGTCTGTTCAGGGACAATACAAAATCTATGACAAATGTATAAAAAAGCGGGGACTATCAGGTCCCCGCTTTCATATTTTTATTTGAGATATTCTGCTAATTCAGCCGGTAGATAGAACGTGTCATTTTTATCTACATATACGATCACGGAATTGAGCCGGATCTCTTCGTTCCCTTTCTTACCCATTGTGACGATATTAGTGAAAGGTTGAATATTCATTTGCTTCTTTTTATTCTTTACGACTAATGTAGGTGCACCTTTTTCATCTTTTGACGGAATCATTTCACAGGTGAATTCCCGGAATACCTCTGTGTGTTTAGCAAAATGTTTAGCTGTTAAATCATCCAGTTTGCCATATATTCCAAATAATGCACATAAGTATTCGTTTAATTCAATATTGGAATAGACTCCCTGCGGAATGGTTCCCTGTGGATGATAGCCTGCCAGGAATACTTCTTCACCCGTGTGGCCACCAGTTGTGAAACCTATACAGGTTTTAGAAGTGATCAGCTTGGACATAAAAGAAGTTAATGAACCGCTGTACAAGGATTCAGATATACCATCCGGTGAACGTTGTTCTAATGGAATCGGACTGTTTTTATAATCTTTACAATTATATAAAGCTGTTAACTCTTCTTCATTAAGTTCAAAACCTGCAAATTCACGGAAGATGTTTTGGATCTCAGATGCTGGCTGGCTATTTACTTTTTTGGCAAAACCATCCGCAGTTAGTTTAAATAAAGATAACTGATGAAAAAGTTGTTCTTTGCTTAATTTGTCATAGCCGGTACAGTGGCTTACACCTAAACTAACCCCACTATTACCATGGTCAGGAAGTATGACTACTGCTGTTTCTCCGTTTTTACGAGCGAAATCCAATGCGACACCACAGGCGCGGTCGAAAGCTAAAAAGTCTGAAGTCATTCCTACAGGATCATTTGCATGCGCTGCCCAGTCCACTTTACTACCTTCTACCATCAGAAAAAAGCCATTTTCGTTTCTTGATAATTTTTCGATAGCGATCCGTGTCATATCTTCAATAGCTGGTTCTTCCTCCGGGTTCCGGTCCATATCGTAAGACATTTCGCGGTCACGGAAAAGCGCCCACATTTTGTCAGATGTATCTGCACGCATACCCTGTATATCGTTTTTATAGATAGCCACACCATTTGATTTCAGATACTCTTCACTTTCCTGAGGGAGTAGGGCTACTCCACCACCTATCACTACATCCAGATCGTTGTGCGCCATCTGTGGAGCGATCCAGTCATAGCGGCTCCGGTTATAACTGTGGGCAGCACAGTCTGCCGGAGTGGCATGGGGAAATTCACAGGTAAATACCAGTCCTGCTGCTTTATTGTGTAGGATCTGTCCTGCTTCCAGTACAGTCATTAAAGGTTGATAGGCTTTTGCCGGATCCATGGGATAGATATCATTGGCCGGATCACTGACGGGATGTGTGGACACATAGCCGGATAAACTGGGGTATCCGGTCATGTAACAGGAAGTAGTCGGCGCAGAATCTCCGATCGGTGCATTGGAGGAGTGAGTGATCACTGTCCCACACATATAAGGATCTATATTTAATCTGGGTTTGTCCGGATTCGTATACCATTGCAGCCATCGGGCTATTGAAACAGTGGAAATGGACGTTCCGTCCGGGATCATTACAATCACATTTTTTACAGGTTTTACATCTTTAGGCTCTATGGCTTGTACAGGCATAATAATAACTGCCAGTAAGAGTAAAAATGCCATTGTTCTTTTCATAATTGCTTTAAGTTTGTATGTTAGTATAATTCAATAATCTCTTCTTTAAAGATCGTAAGTTTTTCCAGTCCTGTTTCGGTAACCAGGAAGCTATTCTCAATCCCTACTGCTCCGATACCCGGGATAACGAATTTCGGCTCCAATGCAAAAACCATGTTCGGTTCTAATACTTCTTTGGAACGGGGGGTAAGGACGGGAAGTTCATTGATCTGTATTCCTATTCCATGCCCTATGAATTTAGCCTGTTGCTTAGTTCCCATAAAATAGGAAGATAATCCTTCCTTTTCTACCAAAGCCGCTGCTATGTTGTAAAGTTCGGAACAGGACGTTCCCGGTTTAGATATTTTTTCAATCTCTTCCTGGATTGTCAGAGAAAGCTGATGAGCTTTATAGGCTAATCCGGATAGTTTACCTACTGAAAATACACGGGTCATATCTGTCATATAGGCACTGAAATTTCCGGCCATATCTACCATCACAGCTGTTCCATCTTTCAATACTGTTCCATTTGCTCCGATAGGAAGGGAAGGGTTCATACCACCGCCGCCTAAAGCAAAGTCAAAAGGGGAAGGGTTTTCCGCATTTTCCCCGGCCAGAATACTACCCATATAAATGTCCATATTCGATCCGAAAGTACGGAACAAACCGATGGATCCGTTTTTACGCATCCGTCTTTCTATTTCATTCTGAAACTCCAGGTCTGTCATTCCTAAACGGAAACAGGATGGGATCTCTGCGTAGGTTTCCGCATGTTTCCGGGCAGAATAGCGGAATTGTTCAATTTCCATGGGAGTTTTGATGCAGCGCATCTTGCGCAGGAGTGCAGTTGCGTTGCCTGTCTCCTTCGGTTGAAATACGGACTGTAAACGAATATATTCATTATAAGGAATTTCATCTCCTTCCATCAGAAGTTTTTCCGGCATTTTTATCCCTTTCTCCCTGAAGATATCTGCCATTTGTTCGGGTTTCCGGATATAAAACAGGTTTTCACCTGTAAGTCCATTCGGACGCTTAACAAAGAAAAAGGGTGTTCCTTCCTGTGGTAAATAAAAATAACCGTTAAAGATTTGTCCGGTTACATAAAAGAGATTTACATCTACTGTCAGTAAACAGCCATCGGTTCCTGACTGTTGCATTGATTTTTGTATCCGGCTCCATTTCGGTTCCATATCGCCGGTAAGCTCCTGCTGTATCATGTTGTTTGTTATCAATATATCTACGTATTCTATCTACAAATGTAAAAGATAATCTGCTAAATTCCCTCATTTCGGTTAGATAAAATATTTTATCATTCTATATTTAGAGGGGAAAGCCAAATTAATTTTTAGTTTTATAGACTGATATTTACTGGATTTTTCTTAATATTGTTGAACTAATTATGAAATAAGTATGGATATTTTTTTGACCTTTTTCCAAACGGTGTGTCTCTTGTCTGGGACTCGCGGGGTATTTTGGGGTCAAAAAATAATTTATATAAAAGAAATAAATGTCTAAAACACAGGAATATTTAGCCGGATTACCGGACGAGAAAAAAATTATTTTTTCCGGTCTTTAAGAATATAGATACATTTTATGTAACAGTCTATCTCGTTGCCCGTAATGAACATCTTACGGAACAGGAAAAACCGGATAGGTATGAGGAACGTTTACAGGTGATCCGTCAGATACGGGCACGCATAGAGAAGTTAATAGATTCATTTGGTTTGAGCGGGGAAGAGATGATAGCTGATATTGCGAGTGATTATTTTGAAGATTACGCAAATTACAGGGAAACGGAACTGAATATTACCAATGAAGAATTTCTTGAAATAATTAAAAAAATATCTTCTTAAAGTCCTTAAAAGGTAGGTTGTTTATTTACAAATGTAGTCTTTTTTTGATGTTATTGCGTCTTAATGGGTGAAATATGTCTTAAATGCTTGCTTTTTGGTTAAAATATTTTATCTTGCGGAGTCGAATAAAGATCAAACAATATGCAGGAATTTAATAGCATACTATCTCTCCTTGATTCTTACATTGGTGGTGCTCAATGGTTTGTAATCCTTCTGTTGGGTACAGGTCTTTTCTTTACAATATATCTCCGCTTTCCCCAGATCCGTTTTTTCAGACATGCGATTCATATTCTGATGGGGAGATATGATAAAAAAGACCATATTGGAGATACTTCTCACTTCCAGGCTTTATCCACTGCGTTATCCGGAACTGTTGGTACCGGAAATATTGCCGGAGTAGCTCTTGCCATCCATTTAGGAGGGCCGTCAGCTTTGTTTTGGATGTTGATGACGGCGATTGTGGGTATGACGACCAAAATGGTGGAGGTGACTTTATCCCATAAGTACCGGGAACAGTTAGAGGACGGTACTATTTCCGGAGGTCCTATGTATTATATGAAAAACCGGTTACATATGCCCTGGTTGGCAGGCCTGTTTGCCGTGGCCACTATTTTTTCCGCCTTTGGGACCGGAAGTCTTCCTCAGATCAATAGTATTTCAAATGCTATATTCTCCGCATTTGGATTGGAACATTATATTACCGGAGCGGTACTCAGTGTTCTTCTTGCTTTAATTGTGGTAGGTGGGATCAAACGGATTGCATTAGTCTCAGAAAGATTGGTCCCTTTTATGGCAGTTATTTATATTGTGGGTTCTTTGAGCGTATTACTTTATAATTATGAGAATCTGCTTCCTGCATTTCTATCTGTCTTCAGGGATGTTTTTAGTGGTACAGCAGCAACCGGTGGATTTTTGGGTGCAACCATTGCCTGGGCATTTAACCGGGGAGTCAACCGGGGTTTATTTTCGAATGAAGCAGGTCAGGGCTCTGCTCCTATTGCACATGCTGCCGCAAAGGCAGAAGAACCGGTTGCGGAAGGAATGGTTGCTTTATTAGAGCCTTTTATTGATACGGTTATAATTTGCTCCCTGACCGGGTTGGTGATTCTATCTTCCGGGGCCTGGAATAGTAAATATGAGAATCAATTCCAGCAAACAGATCTTCTGGTTTTAACAGGTAATTATGACGAGCATATACCGGAAGACAGAGCATTTGTTTCTTCCTGCATTTTAGGAAAAGCGGAAATCCCTTTTTATACGGGTGATTTAATCGTGGAAAATGGTGTTATAGTGTCTTCAGAGGCTACTATATTACATGCTCGTTCTTTCGCGGAAGACATCCGGGTGGAGAAAAAAGGTGTATTATATAGTGGTATTCTTTCTGTGAAAGACGGACAATTAGACCCGGGAATGATTACGTCCGGACAGATCACTTTATCGGGTAAGTCTCTGTTACATTCTGCCCCTCTTTCCACGGAGGCATTTAAAAAAGGTTTTCTGGGAGATTGGGGACAATATATCGTTCCGCTTTCTTTGTTATTATTCGCTTTTACGACCAGTATTGCCTGGTCCTATTATGGTAGCAGAGCGGTGACCTATTTGTGGGGAGTAAAATATGTGAAGTTTTTCAATATAATATATGTAATTACCTATTTTCTGGCCTCTTTTATGGATACGACTATTGTCTGGACCTTTTCCGGGATTACAGTCGCATTGATGACTTTGCCCAATTTAATTGGTATCCTGTTATTACATAAAGAGATGCGAATCTCGCTTAGAGAATACAGTAAGAAGATATTTCATTAATCTGATTCGGAAATGAGAACACTTTTACTTTTGCCTCCTTTTTCTATGCAATAGTTGGGGTAGATGTCTTATTTTTGTCTTTTTTTAAATGCAGTGGGAGTTTTTTTAAGTATTTTCCCCCTACTTCCTGATCTCAATTAAAATACAAACTCTATTCATCTGATTTAATTATTACTCTCACTTTGCTCTATGAAAAACTGCCCCTTTTAAATGATCAAGCCGGGAAATCATATACAAAAAATGGTTTACAGGATCCTCTTAGGATATCTTGCAACTATATTAATGACAGGCGTGATTGTATTATATCTTCTGGGGTCTTTTATTCGTTTTTTTCCAAATGATAAGCAAAATGACGTTTTCATGCGAAAAAATTATGTTATCGTGGGAATCTATTCGGCTTTGTATGAAGGAGAAATAGACACTACGGAAGAAGATGTCAATAGCTTTTTCAAATTGAGTTGTTTACTGGAAGAGGTAGGGCAGGAAGTGGATCTATTGTACTACTTATCTAAAAATGATTCTTTTCAGCAAAAGAAGATAGAAGAGATCCGGAAATTAATAGGGGAGAAAAAGAGTATAGCACAGCTACTTTCCCTTTCACCCGGGAAAGAGGTGTCAATCACTAATTTGGTATATCATAATAAATTATTTACCAGAGAGATCACCCGTTTATTGATAGAGATACAATATTATGAAATAAACCGGCAACATGCATTATCTAAAGAATGGGATACCAGGCTTTTCACGCTTTTAAGAAGAGCAGTCTGTATATCATACGTATACATAATGGTCACTTTGTGCCTGCTTTTTTATTCATTCCGGGAATTTAAAAGGAGTGCACGTTACCAGTATAACAGTGAACATGCAAAAAAATATGCGGAAAAATTAGTGCGACAACAAAAAAAAGATGATGTTTAAGATCAGTCATGATATCCGGACTCCTTTACTTTCAGTGCTGGAGCATATGAAATTATTAAAGGAAAGAAAAGAAGAAGTTCCTCCGGATATGAAAATTCTGGACCATATCAGTCACACGATTCATCATATTTTGTTATTAGTCAATAATCTATTGGAATTCCATTCCTCTAATTTGAATGAGATACCCTCTCCGGTTTTAAAGCCATTTAATCCTTCTGTTCTTTTCAATGATATTTATGAAAGTTTTAAGCCCCTGGCCAATAGCAGAATGCTGGAACTTAATTACCATTCTCCGGACATAAATGATCCGGTTTATAATCGTTTATATATAGGGGATCCTGTTCGTATCAGGCAATGTGTGGAAAATCTGATGTCGAACGCAATTAAATTTACCTCCAAAGGAAAGATTGACTTATTTGTACGGCTTCTTTCAGAGGATGAAAAAAGTTATTCATTACATGTTATTGTTAAAGATGAAGGTCCCGGTATCCCGGAGGATAAGATAGAATATGTGTTTCAGGAATTTGCACGTCTGGAAGGATCTCAGGTGGCAGAAGGTTTTGGATTAGGTCTTTCTATTACTTATAATTTGTTGAAACAAATGGAGGGAAAGATTACTTGTGAAAATTCAGTTGAAGGAGGTTGTAAGTTTAGCATTACTTTGCCATTAACCCTTGAAAATCAGATAAAGGAACCGGAAAAAGTAAAAAACCGGCTTGATCGTGAGATCCGGTGTCTGTTTGTAGATGATGATCCGTTCCAGTTAAAACTTTATGAGTATATAGGATTAATCTCTTCTTTTCAGGTGAAAGTTTGCCGGGAGCCGGAAGAGGTGACGGATCTGCTTTTTACCCAATCTTTTGATATTATTTTCACAGACATTCATATGCCGGTTATGAACGGATGTTCTTTGTTAAAGAGAATACGGACAAGTGGGGCTTATAAAGCACGATTTATTCCGGTTGTCGCTATTTCAGGAGATGAAAGAACTAAAAATAATCCGGAAGAAGCTTATCATTTTTCAGGTTTTTTGAATAAAGGATTTACTAAAGAAGATTTTATAAAAATGGTCAATCAGGTTTGTATTCATAATTTGTATGGCGATACGGAAGTCAATATTGCTTCTTTGATCGCTTTCACGGGGAATGATCCGGAAGAGATCCGGGATACACTTCAGGTATTTATCCAGTCTGCAAGAACAGATATCGATAAACTGAATCAATATTTGTCTGATAGGAATAAAAAAGAGGTGAGAAGTATCTGTCATCGTTTATCTTCTCAACTAAATCTGGTCACTAATAGAAAATCTTTCTGGTATCTGGATAAAATGTTGAAAGATGAGCAGAAGCTTTCCGATCAGGAATGGGAAGAGGTGGTAGCGGAAACCATTCATATATTAACGATCATCGTTGGCAGGATTGAAGCATCTGAGTATTTTAAATAGTGTGGAAAAATTCCCCATAACTGGGGAATTTTTCCACACTATTTAAAATCTATAAATTGCATTCTGAACTAATTGAATTAATTATTTTGTTTGTAATCAGTTTTTTAAGAGGTTTGGAAGGTTGAGGTCTTTTAGTTTGGCACGATATTTTTACATAGAAATGTAGATTCGTTTTTTAGCGTTTCTACATTTAACCGAGAAAGATCTTTCTAAAGGAAAGATCCATTATTTTGAAAGGAGGCTGCTTCCGTGAGGAAGTGGCCTCTGTGAATATATGGAAACAGGCATCTATAAATAAATTATAAATATCATCTTGTTACATTTTTAACAAACTTATATGTGTTTTATAACACATGAATAATAAACAGATATCAGACAAGCAATTGGGAATCAGTCCTTTTTTTGAAGAAAAGAGTTTGAATTGTTAAGGAGTTTATATCTTAATTTGTTTTTTTAATATTTAAATGATATATTTGATACTCATTAATTGCTAACAATTTGATAGTAAAATATTACTTAAAAACACAAATCGTTTTATGAGCTATTTGAAGTTTGACAAAACAATAATGATTAATCTGGAAGAATCACTTAGTCGTGAAGTTCTCCGGACAAACAGAAAAGGCGCATATCATTGTACCACGGTTGTTGACTGTAATACAAGGAAATACCATGGATTGCTGGTGCTACCCGTACCGGAATTAGATGATGATAACCACGTTCTTTTATCCTCTTTGGATGAAACTGTAATCCAGCATGGAGCAGAGTTTAACCTGGGTTTACATAAGTATTTTGGGGATAATTATAGTCCTAAAGGACATAAATACATCCGCGAGTATTCCTGTGAAACGGTTCCCCGGACGGTATACCGTGTAGGAGGAGTGATCCTTTCGAAAGAGAAAGTTTTCTCTTTGTATGAAAACCGGATCATGATTAAGTACACGCTGGAAGATGCTCATTCGGCTACGACACTCAGGTTCCGTCCGTTCCTGGCTTTCCGGAACGTAAAGGAATTGACACATGTCAATGGCTCAGTGGATCAATCGTATACCGAAATTCCAAATGGAATAAAAACCTGTATGTATCAGGGGTATCCGGAATTATTCATGCAGTTCAGTAAAAAAGTTAAATTTGTTTTTGAACCATATTGGTACAATGGAATCGAGTATCCGAAAGAAATGGAGAGAGGATATCCTTATCAGGAAGATCTGTACGTTCCCGGGTATTTTGAAGTACCGATTAAAAAAGGAGAGTCTATTATTTTTAGTGCTGGTATTAATCAGGTCATAACTACCCGGTTAAAAGGGTTGTATGAAAATGAGGTGCATTCCCGTACTCCCCGTACCAGTTTCTTTAACTGTCTGAAAAATTCCGCTCAACAGTTCTATTTCCGTCCGAATGATGATGATGCGTATCTGCTGCCGGGTTATCCCTGGTTTAAAGTACGTGCCAGGGATATGTTCATTTCCTTACCGGGATGTACGCTTTCGATTCAGGACCCGGTCCGGTTTGAAAAGATCATGACCACTGCCATGCCGGCTTTACGTGCTTTTATGGAGGATGGAAAATTAGATTTTGTGATCCATGAGATTGACCAGCCGGATGTTCTGTTGTGGTGTGTCTGGGCTATCCAGCAATATGCTAAAGAAGCGGGAGCAGAAACTTGTAAAAAGTTATATGGAGATCTGATAAAAGAGATCATTGATTATATTTCTTCCCAGGGACATCCGGATATGAAACTGATGGAGAATGGATTGCTATATGCCGAAGGAAAAGATAAAGCCATTACCTGGATGAATTCAACGGTGAATGGTAAACCAGTAGTACCTCGTTCCGGTTATATTGTAGAGTTTAATGCACTTTGGTATAATGCTCTTTGTTTCCATAAAGAGTTGAATGAGGAGGCCATAGATGAAAAAGTTGCGAATCTGATACCATTGATCGATAAATCCTTCCCGGAAGTATTTGTAAATGGTTATAACTATTTGTTTGATTCGGTAAGTGGTTCTGTGGTAGATTGGAGTGTACGTCCTAATATGATCATAGCGGTAGCGATGACTTATTCACCTTTGACAAGAATACAAAAAAGAGCGATTGTTGATATTACCACCAAAGAATTACTTACTCCTAAGGGAATTCGTTCTTTAAGTCCGAAGAGTGAGGGATATAAACCTTATTATGTGGGTCCACAGGTAGAACGTGATATGGTGTATCATCGGGGAACCGCCTGGCCCTGGTTGCTGGGGTTTTACCTGGAAGCCTATCTGCGGGTATTTGGAATGAGCGGGGTCTCGTTTGCAGAACGGATGTTGATCAGTATGGAAGAGGAGGTCAAGCTACATTGTATTGGTACTATTCCTGAACTATTTGACGGTAATCCCCCTTTCACCGGACGCGGAGGTATCTCATTTGCTATGAATGTAGCAGCCATTTTGCGGGTAGTGGAAGTATTGAAGAAGTTTAACGCGGAATAAAACGATAGTCTATAGTATGAAAGCATTAATGTTTGGATGGGAGTTTCCCCCTCATATTTTAGGGGGATTAGGAACGGCCAGTTTTGGATTAACCCGTGGGATGGCGATGCAGCCGGATATGGATATCACGTTTGTGATACCTAAACCCTGGGGAGATGAAGATCAGAGCTTTCTGAAGATAATCGGTGCCTGCAATACTCCTATTGCCTGGCGGGATGTAAACATGGATTATGTAAGCAGCCGTTTATCTAAATATATGGATCCACAGATCTATTATAATTACCGGGATCATTTGTATGCCGATTTTAATTATATGCATCTGAATGACCTGGGTTGCATAGAATTCTCCGGTCGTTATCCGGATAATTTGTTGGAAGAAATTAATAATTATTCGATTGTTGCCGGAGTAATCGGTCGTGCGGAGCAGTATGATATTATTCATGCACATGATTGGCTGACTTACCCTGCAGGGATCCATGCCAAGAATATCAGTGGCAAACCGTTGGTGATCCATGTCCATGCGACCGATTATGACCGGAGTCGTGGAAATGTGAACCCGAATGTGTATGCCATTGAAAAAAATGGGATGGATTTTGCGGATCATATTATTACTGTAAGTAACCTGACCCGGCAGACAGTGATTGAAAAATATCATCAGGATCCCTCCAAAGTAACTACCGTACACAATGCAGTGGAACCGCTAAGTGCTGAGATCCTGTCCATTCCGGATAAAAAAGGAGTGAAAGATAAAGTGATCACCTTCTTAGGACGTATTACCATGCAGAAAGGACCGGAGTATTTTGTGGAGGCTGCTGCTAAAGTGTTGGCGAAGGCACCGAACGCCCGTTTTGTGATGGCCGGTAGCGGAGATATGATGGATCAGATGATCCGTCTGGCAGCAGCAAGGAATATTTCAGACCGGTTTCATTTTACCGGTTTTATGAAGGGAAAACAGGTATACGAAGTATTGAAAGCCAGTGACGTCTATGTAATGCCTTCCGTATCCGAACCTTTTGGTATTTCTCCTTTGGAAGCTATGCAATGTGGAGTTCCTTCTATCATTTCAAAGCAATCCGGATGTGCGGAGATCTTAGACTATGCCGTAAAAGTAGACTATTGGGATATTGAAGCGATGGCAGATGCGATGTACTCTATTATTACTTATCCGGCTATGCATGAATTCCTGAAAGTAGAAGGAAAGAACGAGGTGGATAATATCAAATGGGAATATGCCGGCCAAAAGGTACGTAACATATATGACCAGGTGATCAGTAAAAAATGAAAGGACAATAAAACTATAAATATATTATGAAAACTATTTGCTTTTATTTTCAAATACACCAGCCATTCCGGTTAAAGAGATATCGTTTTTTTGATATAGGAAATGACCATTACTATTATGATGATTTTCAGAATGAGGAAATCATGAGACGGATCACAGAACGTTGTTATCTTCCTGCAAATCGCACGATTCTGGAGATGATTAAAAGTAGTGGTGGTAAGTTCAAAGTAGCTTTTTCTATTTCAGGAACAGCGTTGGAACAAATGGAAATCTATAGTCCGGAAGTCATTGATAGTTTTAAAGAACTGACAGCAACAGGAAATGTAGAATTCCTTACGGAAACTTATTCTCATTCACTCTCTTCGTTGGGTGATCCGGAAGGCTTCAAACTACAGGTAAAAAAACACCGGGATAAAATACAGATGCTATTTGGTGTGAAGCTGAAAGTATTCCGTAATACAGAATTGATCTATTCAGATGAAATCTCGGAACTGGTGTACGGATTAGGTTTCAGAGGTATGTTGACGGAAGGGGCTAAACATATTTTAGGCTGGAAAAGCCCGAATTATGTGTATACCTCCGCTTACCGTCCTCAGCTAAAGCTACTTTTAAAGAACGACCGTTACAGTGAAGATCTTTCTTTGAGATTCTCCAACTATAGCTGGACAGAATATCCTTTGACAGCAGATAAATATATGTCATGGATCGCCGCCACTCCGGAATCAGAACAGATCATTAACCTGTTTATGAATTATGAAGTGCTGGGTTCCTTACAACCTGCTGAATCCGGTATCTTTGGCTTCCTGAAAGCACTTCCGCGTTTTGCCGCGGAAAAAGGAATTAGTTTCTCCACTCCTTCTGAAGTCTTCTCTTTGTTGAAACCTGTGGATTCCATTTCTGTTCCTTATCCGATGTCCTGGGTGGATGAAGAGAAAGATTGTAGTTCCTGGTTAGGGAATGTTCTGCAGCAGGAGGCTTTCCGTAAGATCAATGAAATCAGTGAACGGGTAAGATTAGTTGAGGAGAGACGTATTAAACAGGATTGGGACTATCTGCAAAGTAGTGACCATTTCTATTATATGAATACGAAACATGTCGGAGAAAAAGGATTCAGTCCTTATGATAATCCCTATGATGCATTCAATAATTATATGAATGTCCTCTCTGACTTTATTTTCCGTGTGAATGCCCAATTCCCTTCCTCTATAGAAAATGAGGAGCTGAACTCTCTGCTAATGACGATCAAGAATCAGGGAGAAGAGATAGAAGCTTTGCATAAAGAGCTGGAAAAGACGAAAAAAAAACTGGTAAAAAAGCAGTAACTGAAAAATAAGATGAACCTTTTGAATTTAATTCTGTTATTATGATATAGTGTTTTTCATGGTATTAGAATTAAGTTAGATTAGGTTATCCGTCTTGTTCGTGAGAATAGGACGGTTATTTTTTAGGTTAATAATGAGATAAAAAGAAGGTGTCTGAAAAAGTTTTCGGACACCTTCTTTTTAATGGCCTTTATATTTGGAAACAGTCAGGATCTCCTGAGCATCCTGTAGCTGCATGAGTCTTTCCGGACTATTGCCACTTTCTTTCATGTAATGGATGATGATCTGCCAGCCAATCCAAATCCCCAGATTGCCGGGAGCATCGGGAAAGATCATAGACGGCGAGGGGGTATCTTCAAAATATTTCGTGGTAACCATGATATCCGGCGTATACAGATGTTTACGCTCAATGATCGATTTCCAGATCGCTTTACTGTTTTCTACACACCAATCATATTCTTCTTTGGTATAGCCCAGGAGGTCATAGGGAGTAATCTGTGGAAGTGCATTGGGCACTAAGTATTTAATTTTGCCTTCGTAGACCATCCGGTCCAACAGTACACTTTCATTGCCTTCAAAAGGAAATTCAGTCATCAGCCATCCGGATAGGTAATCCGGCACAATATAGGATTTTTGCATTTTCTGACGTTGGTTTTCATAGAAGAAATCCTGATATAGCGGATATTCTTTTCCCATATATTTATCTATAGAGATAGAAAGCAAATCTTCTCCTGCCAGTACATTCTGGTTGAGTCCCGATACATGCATATATATTTCCGGGAGCTGCCTGTCTGGAAAAGAGGCTTGCATATAGGCAAAGCCATTCCCTAATTCCTGTTCTATGTCTTCCACGGAATCATATAACCGGATTGCTTCAGCGTATAATTTTTTTAATGTAGGTTCCGAATAATAATTTTCCAATCTGGCAAAGAATCCGGACTGATCAGGAGACTGCATATTTAATATGGCTTTTCCTGTAATATCCAGCATGTGCGGATATTCCTGTAAAAGGGGTTGACGGAGTATAGTATCATCTGACTCTATTAACTGAAATAGTGCTTTATCAAAACGATGGATACGTATAGGTTCAGCAGTCAGATGGGCAGAACTACTATGGCCGTTACAAGCAGAAAAAATAAATAGGAATGTCAGAAAAGAAATAATCCGGATCACCATTTGCTTACTCTTAGTTATTTGTATCAAAACGAATTGGATATGAAATTATTGTTCGTATGTGAATTTAAAGAAAGTGTATAAGTTAATTTACTAATTTTTCCAGTTCCTTTTGTTGTTCCGGAGATAAAGAATTTTTCATGTTTTCATAGACAAACTGACCGACAATAGTATTTCTGTATTTTTTTATAAATTCAAAATTGTAGTCTCTGTATTCTGCCTGCATGAGTTGCATATTTTGCTTTATTATTTTCTGTTCTCTAAGTTCTCTTCCTTGCATAGAATTTTGCAAATTTCCCATCCGTTTATTTATATCTTCTCTTTTTTCTTTCCACTGTTGCAATAAATCATTTTGCTTAGTGCCAGAGGCAGAACTTATAGAAGCTAATAAAATATTAATTTGGCCTTTCTCTATTACTATTAATAAAGATTGTAGTTCTTGTCTCAAAAGATGTTTTACACGAATTATCTTAATTTCTTCACTTAAAAAATTACCTCTAAAATAAAATTTACTATTTGTGATATAAACGGAATCAACATTTTTATTATTCGCGTCTTTCATAGGAATAAGATATACTTTTTCACCATCGTAAAAACCACTTGGCAAACTTCCTTCAATAACATATGACTTTGTATGTTTACAACTATTAAATATTAATATCAGGAATACTAAATTTAATACTATTTTAAAGCAATGCATAAACGAAAGAATAAAAATATTCCTCATTACTTCGTAGTAATGAGGAATATTAAATTTATAAAAGAATATTATTTATTTAGCTTTAAACACCCAGTACCAACCTTCGTCACCCCAATCATGAGTAACTTTATGAGATAATACTAAATTATTTTCATCAAGACGTAAAATATAATATTGATATACTTTCGCATTATCCTCATTCGGAGAAATTCCATTTAAAACAGTAACATTATTAGTATTTAGTATTCCTTTAGCCCAAACACTATCATCTCCTCCAAGTACTTGTTCATTCATATCAAAAGAGAAACTTCCCACATCCACACTTCCGTCAGAGTAAGTTTTCGTCAACTTAGCTCCTGAAATAGAAAATGTCATATAGGCAGCTGCACCTTCTCCAGGAGCCTGTTCTTCCATTCCGTCTTTAGGTATTCCCCACCAGTTTGGAAAATATCCTCCATTATTCCAATCTCCATTTCCCCAGCAGAGTTCGCCTTCATCACTCCAAGTCCAGTCTTTCGAGCCAGTACCACACAATAAAGCCCATTCTTCAGGTACCTCATAAGTAAGTTCATCGACTCTGATCGGTAATTCTTTAGTGATTTTAGAGCCATCCGCATTCAAACCCGTGAAAATAACAGTTAAATCTCCAGTTAATACTACATCAACTTCATCATAAGACCTTGTTGATAATCCATTTCCGTAATCCCATTGTGAAAGAACAGGACTATTATTTTGTAATATAATTCTGTTAGAATTTTTACCATTCACTACTATGGGAGTAGCAGATATGTCTAACTGGTCTGCGGTAATAGCTCCACCTGCAGATTCTCGATTTTCAATTGGCTCACATGCTATAAAAGCAATAGTAAGCAACATTAAATATATTATCGATTTTTTCATTTTATTTTTTATCAAATTAATTTAAAGAAAATAAAAAAATTATTTAGGACAACTAAATAGAAGTCCTCCATTATATTCAATATTAAAAACAACTCCTACTTGTAAGACAGTTGAATATTGTGAATGAAATGTCGCAACTCCCGTTAATCCATTGCTACAAGTACCTACACTGGTAGCTGTTACCTGATAAGTTCCTTTGGGAACATAATACCGTACAGTCTGATAATATGCATTTCCATTACTAAAGGTATATGTCACACCCGTTTTTTTATTAACCACAGTGACTGAACCTCCATTTACCACAGAAGGAATAGGTACCTCTACGAATACCTCATCATCAGCTTGTAATGATATTTCTGCACTTTCTTTTGCTACTATATTTTCAAAAGTTGCCGGTCTTTCCTGTTCTTTATTTTCTGCACTTAAAAATTGAACAAAAGCAATACAAGATACCAGATATAATAATTTTTTCATTGTAGTATCTTTTTATTATTTACAAAGAAATTCAATTTATTCATTCTGTTTACTTTCATTTATATTTGATTTGAATATCCCTGAAAGTAAACAGAATTATATCGTTCATAATATTTACCAACCAGCAAATTCAGCCTCAGAACCCCATCCCGGATTCTGTACAAGATACTGAGATAAAGTTACCTGAGATTCCGGAATTTTATAGAATCCGCGGGTGGCATTGTAACGGGCAGAATAACCACCACCAAATGCCTTGATAGTTGCATCTACTCCATTGTTCTTAATGGCAACACCCTCCTGAGAATCTAATACATTCGTTACAATGCCCCAACGACGGATATCTGCCCAACGGCGTCCTTCAAAACAGAGTTCCCAGCGTCTTTCATTTCGTAACGCCTCATCTGAGTAAGCGCTAATCGGGTTCAAACCCGCACGGGTACGTACCCGGTTAATTCCAGTAACATCTTTCTTCAATTCAGAATGCATCAACAGTACATCTGAAAAACGAATTAATATCAAATCAGTGACACACCCTAAAGCGATATCATTCTGAGCACCATACATAAGATAACCAAATACATCATAACGTTCGCCTCCATCATAGGCCTGAATATTGATGATCTTTTTTTGCCAGTAGCCTGTTTCTTCCATTTGTGTATCTTGTCCCCACAAATAATCTGAACATTCTTCCGTATCCGTTGCATCTAAAATAGAAGCCTTACGACGGATATCATTAGGTTCTGCTTGTGTCCATTCATTCCATAATCTCGAATTTACGGGACCTGCACCCCAACCACGACCGAATGGGAAAGTATTTTCGTAGCCATTTCCATGCCGCAAACTCATATGGAGTGCATACTGATTCGAATAACCGATTTGTGAATCATTCCAGTCTGCCAGAAAAGAATATTTAATAGAGAACATTTGTTCCGGGTTACTACCATCCTCAACCCATGACAAACCATTGGCATAGGAATAATAAGGAGCTGTATAGGGATTGGTGTAAGACCATAATTCACGGAAATCCGGAACCAGGTCATGACCGCTATTATTGATACAATCTTCCAGCCAGGTAATTACCTGATCTTGGGTAATAGTGCCTACATTTTCTCCTTCTCCATTTCCTAACGGCATAGAAGTTTGATTGTAGAATCCGGTATAAAACAGGAATACACGAGCCATCAAAGCTTCCGCATCCCATTTGGTAGCATGTCCGTCACTGGGAGCTTTGGTTTGAGGTATTAACTCAATAGCCTGTTTGAGGTCATAAGCGATCTGTCCATAAACAAGATCCGGATCTGCCTGAGGCATATCTTCAGATTCTGCAGTTAATATCAAGGGTATATTTTCAAACGCCTCTACTAATTCATGATAGAAAAAGCCACGTAAAAAATGAAGTTCTCCTATTACCTGGTTCTTCTGGGTTTCAGTGACTGCATCTTCCCAGTTCCCAACAGTTTCCAATCCGTTATTAGCACGATAAATACCTTTATAACGGCCTTCCCAGAAAGTAAGCATCATATCTGCACCGAAATTCATCAGCTTGTCAAAAGCCTGCATTTGCTTGTCATTTTCACCACCTCCGCCAAAGCGCTCATCAGCAGCAAGTTCTGCCATATAATAATAGGAGTCTTGCGCATTGGATGTGACCTCACTCAAGGTACTATACACCCCTGTTAACAATTGTTGTGCATCGGTATAAGAAACCGGCCAGTTACCGGTTGTCTTTTTTGTATAATTCTCTGTATCCAGAAAATCTTCACAACTTGTCAAAACAAGGACAGATGCTAATAAATATATTATTTTTTTCATACCGTATCAATTAAAATTTAAGATTTACACCTACTAAATAAGTTCTTGGACTTGGGTAGAATCCGATATCTATACCGGAAGCCCAGCTACCATCACCATCATTGTCACCACCATAACCCACTTCCGGATCCATACCTGAGTAACCGGTAATCGTGAACAGATTCTGGGCAGTTACGTAGATACGAGCCTGTCCTAAAGGCAATTTAGGTAGAACTCTCTTCAAATCATAGCCCAGAGTAACATTCTGTAAGCGGAAATAATCAGCATTTTCAATCCAGATATCAGAAACATACTGGTAGTTCGTGTGGCTACCGGCAGTCAGACGAGGCCATTTGTTAGATGTGCCTTCTCCATGCCAGCGTTCAAAGACTTCCGTTGTGTAGTTCTCGAACTGGTTGCCAGCAAATGAACGGTAAGATTTAGCAATCTGGTGACCAAAGGCTCCATATCCTGTCAAAGAAAGATCCCAGCCTTTATATCCAAAGTTCAGGTTCAGTCCTAATGTATATTTCGGATGAGGATTACCGATCATGGTTTTATCATTTTCGTCAATCACGCCGTCACCATTCAGGTCACGGAAAATTACATCACCAGGTTGTGCCCCTTTCAATACTCCTTTACCAGCGGCAATATATTCATCGATCTGAGCCTGGTTCTGGAAGATACCATCTGTTTTATATCCCCAGAAATATCCTAATGGGTAACCCACCTGGGCACGATACATTTCTGTTGTTCCCTGGCTTAACACGTTAGCTTCTCCATGAATAATACCTTCACTATTGGCAATACGGGTTACTTCATTTTTGGTATAAGCAAAGTTTACACTTGCTCCATAGGTGAAGTCACCTACATTATCGTTCCAGTTCAAACCAATTTCAACCCCTTTATTTTCAATATCCCCTCCATTAGTATAGGGAGCACCTGTCCCAAAAGAAGCAAGAATCGGAGCCTGGACTAACCAGTCTTTAGTAGATTTCTTAAACCATTCTGCTACAAGTCCTAAACGTCCGCTCAGGAAACGGGCATCCAGACCCACGTTGATCTGTTCAGAGGTTTCCCAGGTCACATCCGTATTAGGGAGAATATCCGGATAACCTCCTGTAGAATATTCAGTCTTGTTATTAAATGAATAATAGCTCAAATAATCAAATGCTACAGTAGATAAATACTGGAAATTGTCAATGCTGGAGTTACCATTCTGTCCCCAGCTGGCACGGAATTTCAGGAAATCCATCCAGTTCGTCACAGATTCCATAAAAGGTTCATTCGTCATTACCCAACCGGCAGAAACAGAAGGGAAATATCCCCAGCGGTTACCACGGGCAAAGTTGGAAGAACCGTCCGCACGCATAATTACAGAAGCCATATAGGTTTCTTTATAGTTGTAGTTCACACGTCCGAAGAAAGAAGCTAATGCTCCACTATCCCAGGGACTTCCTTTAATAGTTATCTGAGAAATATTTTCCGGAACAGTATTACTTATCCATGCATAATCATACATATCAGGGAACAGGGAGTTTTTAGAAGAAACCTCCAGGTCTTGTCCCATGCCCCATTTTTCAATAGATTGACCTATTAATGCATCGAATGAATGACCATTTGCGTTGAAATTATAATTCACCGTATTTTCCCAGGTCACATTATAACCCAGACTTGAACTTTGGTATACATTATCCTCTATATTAGCCTCGGTTGTCGATAAGTTATATGCATTTGTATAGCTTCTGTAAGTACTACCATTCATTTTATAACCAAACACACTCCGGTATTTTAAATCCTTTATAGGCATAATTTCTACATATGCATTTGCTTGCAACGTATAATTATTAGATCTGTTCTGCCCACGGTTATATACCATAGAAGCTATTGGATTCGATGTTGCTCCATCAAAAGTCCAGCCTTCCGCATCTTTATTTGTTTGGTCATAATAGCCTCCTTCGGAATTATATACCGGCAATAACGGGTTTGCTACTAACATATTATGAATATCATTCCAGTAAATATTACCAGTAGCAATCCCTGAGTTACGGCTGAATGTATAAGTCAGGTTTTGTCCGACTTTTACAATATCTCTGTCTTTTCCTTTTAGGATAATATGTTCTGAATTCAGACGAGCGGTATAACGGTCATAGTTAGACTCTACCGGAACTCCAAAAATACCTTCCTGTTGGGTATAAGAGAATCCCATCGTAAATTTTGATAATTCACTGCCTCCTGCAATATTAATCGCATGGTTCTGAGTCAGTGCATTTTTGTTACGGATTTCTTCCAGCCAATTCGTCCCGTTCCAGCTACCATCCTGAATGCTGTTGTATAAATTCGTTGGAAGTGTACCTGCCCAATCATATCCGGAACCTCCATTATTAAAACTCATCTCATCCATTACCTGCATATATTCTCTTGCATTTAGTAGAGAAGGCATTTTATACACATTTTGCCAACCCACATATCCATCATAGGATACCTGTGTTTTACCAGCTTTCCCCTGTTTAGTGGTTACAAGGATTACCCCGTTGGCAGCACGTGCACCATAGATTGCAGCAGAGGCAGCATCTTTCAATACGTCAATTGCTTCAATATCCGCCGGATTCAATGCATTGATGTCTCCTCCTGCAATACCATCGATTACATACAATGGAGAAGAGTTACCAATCGTACCTAAACCACGAATGGTTACTTTGAAATCAGAACCTGGCTGACCGGAAGTTTGTATGATGTTAACACCCGGAGTCTGACTTTGAAGAGCAGAAAGAGGACTGGTAGTACTCAGTTTCTGGATATCATCCCCTTTTACCTGAATCGTAGCACCAGTGACTAACTTTTTTTTCTGAACCCCATAACCAATCACTACTACTTCATCCAAAGCCTGTGAGTCTTCCCGTAACACTACATTATATTCAGTTTTACCAGCAGTAACAGTAATCTGCTGACTAAGGTAACCAATATAAGAAAAGTCAAGGACAGCTCCTTCAGGCACTGTGAGTTCGTAGTTACCATCAAAATCGGTAACTGTACCGTTCGTAGTACCCTTCTGAATAACGTTCACCCCGATCAGAGGCCAACCATCGGTATCAGAAGTTACTACACCTGTTACCCGTACGCCAGTCTGCGCCATTGCCGGGAGGCAATTAACTAACAGAAAGGCAGCAACAATTACCATTTGCAAAAACCGTTGAGAAGGTTTGAGTAAAGAAAATGTACTACATCTTTCTTCCATAAAGAATTTAATTTAAGTTGATAAATTATTTAACATTTCATATCATTAGAGGCTAACACTCTGCAAATAGTATTAACTTGTTAACAATAGACGTAGCAAAAGTAAAAGGACGTGAATAAATGTTAGGAGAGGTTATGTAAAGCAAAGAGGGCTGATTTGTTACCTACCGGGGAAAAATGTTGTTTTTACTTTAAAAAATGTCTCATTTAAGGTATGAGAAAATAGAGAAGAAATCGAAAATAAAAAGCGAAATTCCAAAGTAAACACTTATGAATCAATCAAATAATAAAAAGGGGCATTTTTAAAAATGCCCCCTTTTATATAGAGTTTCTAAAGCGCTTTTATCTCTTTTTGCGTTGGTCCTGTTGCTTCTTTAATTGCTCCTGCTGAGCTTTTTGAGCCTCTTCCAAACGCTTCATGAAGCTGGATTTTTTGACTGGTCTCTTCTTATTCTCCTCTAATTTAGCCAGCAATTTCTCTTCATTAATAATATAACGGAAAGACAATGTCTGGATAATGGTGATCAGGATAGAAACAAAGTAATAATAAGTCAAACCGGACGCACTCTGATTAAAGAATACTAAGAACATCAAAGGCATCATGTACATCATCGCCTTCATACCCGGCATCTGTTGCTGGCCCGTATTGGTCATCTCCATATTAAACTTGGTGTAGGCAATGTTCGTAGCAGTCATCAACAGACAGAACAAACTGATATGGTTACCGAAATAAGGAGTAATGATCGGAATGTAGGTATTCCAGCTTACGATCGCATCATAGGTAGACAGATCCTGTGCCCACAGGAAGCTTTGTCCCCGCAATTCAATAGCAGACGGGAAAAACATATACATCGCAATCAGGATAGGCATCTGCAATAACATGGGTAAACAGCCACTCATCGGACTGGCTCCCGCCCGGCTATACAGATCCATCGTTGCCTTCTGACGCTCTAATGCTTTTTCCTGTCCCGGATATTTGGTATTGATCTCTTCTACCTGAGGACGTAGTACACGCATTTTAGCGGAAGAAATATACGATTTATAGGTAAGGGGGAATAAAATCATTTTTACGATCAGCGTCAGTAAAAAGATAATCAACCCGTAGCTGGAGATATATTTACCTAAGAAATCGAACAGTGGAATAATAAAATATTTATTGATCCAGCGGAATACGCTGGCACCTAATGGCACCATTTTCTCCAGATCTAACTGGTCAGCAGAAGCAACACCTTTATCATAGGATTTCAGCAGGTTATACTTGTTAGGACTAAAATAGAATTGAAGCGAAGTAGCTTCCCGTCCCTGCAAATCAAACGGTAAAGAGGTGGTTGATCTAAAACGTTTCAACATCCGGTTCTCTTCTAATAATTTCGAATCCAGTGTCGTTGCTTCAAATCCTTCCTGTGCGATCAACACAGTAGAAAAGAATTTTCCTTTATATCCAATCCATTTCAACCGGTTCGTCAACTGTTTATTCTGGTCTTTGACTTCACTTAAATGTTCTACATCATCAGCTAAAAATTTGTAATAGAGTCCGGTATGCTGGTCTTCAAACTTACGTCCTTTTTCCTGTTGCCGGATCTCCTGTTCCCAGGTAAGGTCCAACGCATTCATACCGGGAGCTAACACTCCATTCATCCCACGAGCCTGAATATCATATTTCATCATGTAATCATCCGGAGCAAGGGTATAGATGAAATCTAATGAGCTACCCTCTCCTGCGTTTAACCGCATAATGACCGTATTCGGATCATTGCCTCTGACCGGAGTAAAATAGAGATCACGGGTATTTACCACCCGGTTACTGGCTGTTACCAGCGTAAAGTCAAATTTGACCTGTGTTCCGTCAAAAAGGATCAGGGGTAAAGAGTCAAAAGTGGAATAATTCTTTATACGGGCATAGGAAACATGTCCTCCTTTTGAACTCAGATGAATTTCTACCAGGTCATTTTCAAGAATGACTTTCTCATCTGTACCAGACATTGCATTGGCAAAAACACCATATGTTCTTTCTAATTGAGCGGCTTTCAGCGAATCAGTCACTTCTTCCTCCCAGCTATTATCTTCAGTTACATTCTGATTTCTCTGCTGTTCATCTATTTGTTTTGCATATTCCGCAGCGATCGAATCCTGATATCTTCTCTGTGCTTCTACCTGTTCAGGCGAAGGCTGATTCCACCAGCTGAATGCAAACAGGACAATCCCTATCAGCAAAAATCCAATGATTGTATTTTTATCCATTTGTATTATTTTTAGTAGTTAAGGAGTGAAATGATGGGTACCTCCTTTAACTCCTTCTAATTATTTGTTTTCAATAGCAGCTTTTACGAAACTTACGAAAAGTGGGTTCGGACTAACGACTGTACTGCTATATTCCGGATGGAACTGCACACCTACGAACCAGTTTAACTCTGGGAGTTCAACCACCTCTACCAGCCCGGTTTCCGGATTCTCTCCGGAACATTTCATACCTGCTGCTTCAAACTGCGTTCTATATTCATTATTGAATTCAAAGCGATGGCGGTGACGTTCCTGGATCTGTCCTTTCTGGTAGGCGTCATAGGCTTTGGATCCTTTTTTCAACACACAGTCATAGGCTCCCAAACGCATAGAACCTCCCATATTGGTCACATTCTTCTGTTCTTCCATCAGGTCAATCACTTTGTAAGGAGTATTTAATTCCATTTCCGTGGAATTAGCATCTGTCAGGCCTAATACATTCCTTGCAAATTCAATCACCATGCATTGCATACCCAGACAAATTCCTAAGCAGGGTTTATTATTTTCACGGGCATATTTAATGGCGGCAAATTTACCTTCAATCCCTCTTTGTCCGAATCCCGGTGCGATCAGGATTCCATCCATCTCTCCTAACACATCTGCCACATTCGCATCTGTCAGTTTCTCTGAATGGATCATATGCAGATCCAGTTTACGATCGTTATAAATAGCAGCCTGCAAAAGAGATTCATCAATGGATTTGTAGGCATCCTGAAGTTCCACATATTTACCCACCAGACCGATCTTAACGGTTTCTGTAGCATTTACTTTCCGTTGCAGGAATTCATTCCAGGCTTTCATTTCCGGAGTAGGTCCTACTTCCAATCCCATCTTCTTCAATACCGTCACATCCATGTGCTGACGCTGCAACACTAAAGGCACTTTATAAATCGTAGGAACATCGACTGACTGAACCACTGCCTCTTCTGCCACATTACAGAAAAGTGCGACTTTCCGCAACAGGTCGGTTTTCAATGGTTGCTCTGTACGTAATACGAGAATATCCGGCTGAATACCTAATTCCTGTAGCTGTTTTACTGAGTGCTGGGTCGGTTTTGTTTTATATTCTTTTGCTGCTGCAATATAAGGAACATGCGTTAAATGTACACAGATACAATTCTTTCCTAATTCCCATTTCAACTGGCGTACACTTTCGATAAAAGGAAGAGACTCAATATCTCCTACTGTCCCACCAATCTCGGTAATCACAAAATCATATTTATATTTAGTCCCCAACAGCTTGACATTTCTTTTGATCTCATCTGTGATGTGAGGGACTACCTGAACTGTTTTTCCTAAATAATCACCTTTCCGTTCTTTCTCAATAACACTTTGATAAATACGACCGGTTGTGATATTGTTCGCACGGGTGGTAGGAACATTTAGAAAACGCTCATAATGTCCGAGATCCAGATCCGCTTCGTGTCCGTCTACGGTTACATAACATTCACCATGCTCATAGGGATTAAGGGTTCCCGGGTCTACATTAATATAAGGGTCAAATTTCTGGATAGTTACTTTATAACCTCTTGCCTGAAGCAACTTACCTAAAGAGGCGGAAATAATACCTTTCCCTAAAGAAGAGACTACACCACCTGTTACGAAGATATACTTTGTATCTGCCACTATAAAAACATTTTAGTTGTTCTGACTTATACTTTCCATATTTTTATGAAAGTGCAAAGGTAGGGATTTTAATTGAGAATTGATAACTGAGAATTGAGAATTAGGGAGTAGAGAGAAGAAGGAAAAGTTAAAAAGAATCAACTTTTTGAACATTCCCGTATATGACAAAGAGGACAGTTTAGTTTTTTTAATGATCTGCGGACCGTTGTCCGTGGACAATTGATTACTTTTGAATCTTCAAAAAAGAACACATGTATTTCAGGAATATCATAGGACAGGAAGAGATAAAAAGCAGGCTGATACAGTCAGTTCAGACCGGATTTATACCCCATGCCCAGTTGTTTTGCGAGCAGGGTGGCTCCGGAGCTTTTCCTTTGGCACTGGCGTATGCAAGATACCTGAATTGTTCCAACCGGAGTGAAACGGATGCCTGCGGGACATGCCCTTCCTGTGTGAAATATAATGAATTGGCTCATCCGGATCTTCATTTTGTGTTCCCTATTGTTTCTAAAAAAGAGAAAAAGAAAGAAATTTGTGATGATTATCTTCCGGAATGGAGACCTTTTCTAAAGAGTCATACCTATTTCAATATAGAAAACTGGCTGGAATATATAGAGGCCGGAAATTCCCAGGCGCTTATTTACTCCAAAGAGAGTGAAGAGATCATTCATAAACTGAGCCTGAAAATCTATGAAGCCAATTACCGGATTCTGATGGTCTGGCTTCCGGAAAAAATGCATACGACCTGTGCGAATAAACTTCTCAAAATCATTGAAGAGCCTCCGGTTCATACAGTCATTCTGATGATCTCCGAAGTACCGGACCAGGTATTGGGTACGATCTTTTCCCGTTCCCAACAGATTCATGTACGGTCTATTCAGCCGGAAGCAATTGTCCGGGCCATGATGAACGAGTATGGGCTTTCGCGGGAAGATGCGGTTCATATCGCTCATTTGAGTGGAGGTAATTACCTGAAGGCGATGGAAGCGATCAGCTTGGGAGAGGAAAAAAGATTTTTTCTGGATCAATTCAAGGAAATGATGCGTAATTCATGGTCCAGAAATGTAAAAGGAATGAAAGTGATGGCGGATACACTGGCTGGTATAGGAAGAGAACGGCAAAAAAATTTCCTTTCCTATTGTCAGCATCTGATACGGGAAAATTTCATGTACCGCTTTCAGGCGCCGGAACTGAATTATATGAATACGGATGAAGCCGGTTTTGCCATCAAATTTGCTCCTTTTGTAAACGAAAGGAATGTATTTGACCTGATGGAGGAACTGGCTAAAGCGGAAAAACATATTATGCAGAATGTGAATGCAAAAATGGTCTTTTTCGACCTTTCGCTACGTTTAACAGTATTGATTAAGAGATAAATATATGAAAAGAAGAAATTTTATTATGAATGCGGGAGCTGCCACCGTAGTAGCTGCCACCACAGGTTTTACTCATATGGCAACCACTCAGGGATTAAAAAGCGGAGAAGTTCTACACACGGTCATCTTTGATCTGAAACATCCGGTCGGATCTGCAGAAGCAAAAAAGTTCCTATCGGATGGATATGAGATCCTAACTAACATACCCGGTGTACAGGATTTTCAGGTTTTTCGTCAGTGCAGTCCCAAAAATGATTATCAATACGGATTCTTTATGAAATTCAGGAATCAGGAGGAATTCGACACCTATAGTAACCATCCGGATCATAATAAATTTGTTGAGGAGCGCTGGGACACCGAAGTGACCAGATTCCAGGAGTCTGACTTTCAAAGTATTTAAAAACAGAGATCAAAGGCTGTTTATGAGTTCAAAGAGACTTCAAACAGCCTTTCCTTCCTTTTTCTGCCTACTTCTGTTAACGCAAATTTTTCCCGAATGCCTTGTTTGCATGTTCGTGTACATATTTATGTACAAAAAAAGAAAAATATAATCGTGTACCATTCCCTTAAAGGTCATTGAATCTTGCCATGGAACGTTCTTTTAATTCATCCACTATTTTTACATACGGTTTCATGGATTTATAATCCGAATGTCCGGTCCACCGGATAATTATCTCTGCCGGTATTCCTAATTGCAAAGCTGTTACCACAAATGTCCGGCGACCACAATGGGTAGTTAGTAAGGCCCATTTAGGATAAACTTCTTCATACCGGATACTTCCTTTAAAATAGACTACCCGTTGTGGTTCTTCAATGCCACACACCTGCCCCAGTCTTTTAAGATGTTCGTTCATCTTTTCATTGGAAACTACTGGTAATGCCTTGTCATTTGGAAAAGTAACATTTTTGTATTTATCCAGAATAGCTTGTGAATGTTTATTCAGCTCGATGATCAGTCCATCAACCGTTTTTTGAGTCACAACCTGGATAAATCCATCTTTAATGTCCGAACGTTTTAATTTAGCCACATCCGAATAACGTAGTCCGGTGAAACAGGTAAATAAAAATACATCACAAACCCTTTCTAGTGCTGCTTCATAAGATTGAAACTTATAATTTTGTAACAAACGGATCTCTTGTTGGGTAAGATAAACAATTTCTTTAGAGTTCCCATCCACTCCTTTTAATTTAGGTTTGAACGTATGATGTATGGTTCCACTATAATATCCTTTATTTGCTGCCCAACGGAAAAACCAACGTACAAATGCCAGATTTTTCGCGATTGTGGTGTTTCGGAAGCCTTTATTTGTCAGATAAATAACATACTGTTGCATTTTATCATCATCTACTGTCCGGAAAGTTATTTTCGGATCAAACATCAGAAAATGGTTCTTCAAAGCTGCAAAGTTTTCATATGTAGAAGAGGTCCATTGATTTTTCTCTCCGATTTCCTGAGTAAACCGGTCAAATACGTCAAAGAAATTTTCCTTCAGATCAGACAAACCTGCTATTGAACGCCCTGTCATAGCATAAAAAAGATTTTTTACTTCATCAGGTTCAGGAATTCTTTTTTCAAGTAGTTCATATCTCGCAAAGATCTCCTCCATATAAGAACGATATTCATCAATCGTCTTATTTATAGTGTAACTGGTTTGTCCTGATCTATTCAGACTCCCTTTTATTACACATTCTTTTTCGGGATCCCAATATCTGGCATCTGTTGTATGTCCTATTGAAAAATCAAGAGGTGTGTTTCCGGAATAAGAGACTCTCATCCGGATAGCCAGATTCTTACCATCTACGGAATCTCCCTTTTTTCTGGTATGCAATACAAATTTTATTCTTCGTTTTATATACATGGTTTTTACCTAAAGTTTACGCCGGCCTCAGACCAGTATTTTTTTGCGTCTTACTTATTCCTATACCAACAAACATTTAAATAGTCCAAAAGAGAATGTTTATATAAAAATTAATTTCCTATCTATATTAAAGACATACTTCCCAGTGCAAAGATAAGATGAAACAGTGTAAACAAAAGTAATAAATAATAGCCACTTTTCTTAATTAGCGTTTAGTGATATTGGCAAAATAACAGCCCTTTCTAAAAAAATGGTCCGGAATGTTTTCAATAATTCCCGCAAAAAACTGAATCATACCAATTTTCGTGTACATTCCTCTGTACATTCCCTACAAATACCTGATTATCATAAATTATAAAAGAGAGAAGGGTACTACGAACGGTACGGTTACCGATTTTGACGGAAACTTTGAGTTAACAGTACCCGAAGGAGCCGTTCTGGACTTTTCTTATATTGGTTATCTGAATCAGGAGATCACTGTTTCCGCAGGTAGAACCGAATATAACGTAGTTTTGAGAGAAGACTCACAGGCTTTGGATGAAGTGGTTGTGATCGGTTATGGTGTGCAGAAGAAAAAATTGGTAACAGGTGCTACTGTACAGGTAAAGGGTGATGATATCCAGAAACTGAGTACTACCAGTCCATTGTCAGCTTTGCAGAGCCAGACTCCGGGGGTAAACATTACCCAGAATTCAGGTCAGCCGGGTTCCGGATTTAAAGTAAATGTCCGTGGTATCGGTACCATTGGTAGCTCCGCTCCTTTATATGTAATTGACGGAGTGGCAGGTGGTGATATCAATGCCTTGAACCCTTCGGATATTGAGTCGCTGGACGTATTGAAAGATGCGGCATCTGCTGCGATCTACGGTGCGCGTGCTGCGAACGGGGTAATCCTGGTAACTACCAAACAGGGTAAAGCCGGTAAAACACAGATCTCTTATGATGGATATGTAGGTTGGCAGAATGTATACAAAATGCCTTCTTTGCTGAATGCAAGAGAATATATGCAGGTGATGGATGAGATCAGCTTTAATAATGGTGGTTCCGGATATGACTGGGCAAATTTGTTGCCGGACTATTTATATCAGGGAATTCAGGATGGAACCTGGAATGGAACCAACTGGCTGGAAGAAATCCGTAATAAAAATGCATTTACTCAAAATCATGCGATTAACCTGACAGGTGGTAATGAAAATTCCAAGTTCTCTATGGGATTCTCTTATACCACACAGGATGGGATTTTAGGTAAACCGACTGCTTCGGAATATGACCGTTATACAGCTCGTTTGAACTCTGAGCATATTTTATTGAAAGGTAGTGATCGTGATATTATTAAGATCGGCCAGAACCTGACTTATACTTATGTACAGAGAGGTGGTATCGCTACCGGTAATATTTACTGGAATGACGTACATAATATGTTAGTGGCGAATCCACTGCTTCCTGTTTATAATTCGGAAGGTGAGTATTACGCATTGGCTGATAAAAATGCGGAAGGATGGAATTTTGATGGAAATGCCAGTAACCCGATAGCTGCCATGGTGTATAATCGCGGACAAAATATTTCCAAAAATCACACTTTACAGGCAAACGCATATGTAGAGATCCAACCGATTAAAGATTTGAGATTTAAATCTTCTTTTGGTTATAAAATGAATGCTGGTACGTATCGTAGTTATTCTGCCGCTTACGAACTTTCTACTACAGATACCAGCGATAAAGATGGAGTGACTCAAAATGCATCTGTAAACTATGGTGTGACATGGGAAAACACATTAGGTTATAATTTCAAGATCAATTCTGATCACTCTTTTGATGCATTGATCGGTCAATCTATCGAAAAGTGGGGAATTGGTGATTTCCTCGAAGCATCTGGTAGACGTTCTTTGTTCCCGGATCAATTTGATTATGCCTGGTTGGATAATGTAAATCCTGCCAATGTTTCAGAAGTTACTTTAAGAGGATATCCAACCTGGCCCAATGGTCAGATGGCTTCTTTCTTCGGACGTGTGAACTATAACTATAAAGAAACCTATATGGCTTCTGTAATTATGCGTGCGGACGGATCATCGAACTTTGCCAGAGGTAACCGCTGGGGATACTTCCCTTCTGTGTCTGCCGGTTGGGTTATCACGAATGAAAACTTTATGGAAGGTGTAACTAACTGGATGGACTTCTTTAAAATCCGTGCCAGCTGGGGACAAAATGGTAACTCTAATATTGAAAATTTCCAATATTTAGCAACGGTTGCTTTTAATCGGTATAGTAATTATTATTTCGATAAGACAGGTGTTAATGTAGGAGGATATCCTGATATCCTTTCCAACTCTGACGTTACCTGGGAAACTTCTGAACAGTTAAACATCGGTTTTGATGCCCGTTTCTTAGCAAGTCGTTTAGGTGTTGCTTTTGACTGGTATAAAAAGAGTACTAAAGACTGGTTAGTACAGGCTCCGATCCTGGCTTCTTATGGTACAGGGGCCCCTTATATCAACGGTGGTGATGTGGAAAACAAAGGGGTTGAAATTGCCTTGAACTGGAATGATAATGTAGGACGCGACTTTACCTATGGTGCCAATGTGAATTTCACCTATCTGAAAAATGAAGTAACCCGTATTGCTAATGAAGAAGGTGTTATTCATGGTGAATCGAATGTCCTGAGCCAGGGAACTACTGAAATGTATCGTGCAGAGGTGGGCCGTCCGATCGGTTATTTCTATGGATATAAAACAGAAGGAATTTTCCAGAATCAGGCACAGATTGATGAATATATTGCCGCTGGTAAAGGTGTGATATCCGGAGTACAACCGGGTGATGTGATCTTCCATGACCTGAACGGGGATGGTGTGATTGACGAAAATGATAAAACCATGATCGGAAATCCTCACCCAAAATATCAGGTGGGTCTTAGTTTGAACTTTGGTTACAAAGCATGGGATCTGTCTCTGACAGGACTGGGATCTTTCGGTCATCAGATCGCTAAATCCTATCGTTCATTTGCTGATAGTCAGTTCCAGAATTATACTACTGAAGTCTTTGACCGTTGGCATGGAGAAGGCACATCCAATAAATGGCCTCGTTTGACTGCAGGTAGCCACACGAACTATCAGTATATCTCTGATATCTGGATTGAAAATGCAGATTATTTCCGTTTACAGAATATTACATTAGGGTATGATTTCAAAAAACTGTTCCCGAAAATGGCGTTAGGACAGGCTCGGATCTATGTAACTGCCCAGAACCTGTTCACTATTACCGACTATTCAGGTATGGATCCTGAAATTGGTTATGGTGGGGATGCTCCAACTTATGACAATCCAAGATCCCAGGGGGACTGGGCTTCAGGGATTGACTTAGGGTACTATCCAAATCCAAGAACGTACTTAATCGGTGTAAATCTTAAATTTTAATTGATTGCAATATGAAAAAAATATTATATTTAGTTACATGTCTGCTTGTCTTTGCCAGTTGTGAAGATTTTCTGGATACAGACAATTATGTAAAGAAAAATACCGGTAACTGGCCAATTAGTGAGAGTGATGCAGAAGAATTGCTGACAGGAGTCTACGCTACTTTAGCGGATGTGACTACCAATGCTGCGGATAGCTATTTTTACCTGGCAGAGCTGGCTTCTGACGAACGCTTTGGTGGTGGTGGTGAAAATGACAAAGATATGCAGGGTTTTGATAAACTGATGAATACCAAAAATGACAGAATGTTGACTTTCTGGCAAGGAAGATATCAGGGTATCTATCGTGCAAATATGGGACTTGAAACAGAGGGAAACTGGGCGGATGCAGTTACTACAGAGGTGAGAAACCGTATTATTGGTGAAATCCATTTTCTTCGTGCATTTTTCTATCATGAATTGATGGAAACATTTGAAAATATTCCTTTGGTTCTTTCCACTGAGCCGGAAAATATCCCTCAGGCGGATCCAGACCTGGTATATGGACAGATCGCTTATGACCTGAAAACAGCGATCGGTATTATGTCAGGAAAGCCGGGCGTAGGACATGCTACCAAATGGGATGCGCAGGCGTTGATGGCACGTGTGTATCTGTTTTATACAGGTTTCTATGGTAAATCTTCTATGCCTTTAGGAAATGGTGAAGGTGAAAATGTCGGAACAGTGACTCAACAGGAAGTGGTTGCATGGCTGGAAGATTGTATTAATAACAGTGGACATAGTTTAGTGCCTGATTTCCGCGAGTTATGGTCCTATACGAATCCTTATACTGCCCCTTATTATCCGTATGCAAATGGATTAGATTGGGCTGAAGATGGTGATAATCCGGAGCAGATGTTTTCTATTAAATACTCTATTATGGCAGACTGGAATACTTCCCAGACTGGATATTCCAATCAATATGCTCTGCATATGAGTCTACGTTCCACGAATGGTGGTGAGGGTACATTTCCTTTTGGCCGTGGCTGGGGTGCCGGTCCGGTAAGTACAACGCTGTGGAATGAGTGGGCAGCAGCCGAACCGAATGATATGCGCCGTGTGGCTTCTATTGTAGATGTGGATGCTGAATTAGCAGACTATAAATATGGTGAAGATACCCAGATGGAGGAAACCGGCTACTGGCAGAAAAAAATCATCAATATCCAGGGAATTGATGAAGAAGGAACCAGATGGGATCTCTTTGGAACTCCAATGTATGGTGCTCAAAATGATATAGGTTTAGGTAGTGTGGCTGACCTTATATTGATCCGTTTTGCAGATGTATTACTGATGCATTCAGAATTGACGGAAACAGTAACAGGTATTAACCGTGTACGTGCCCGTGCTGGATTAAATCCGATTTCAGCCTATACGATTGGTGCGTTGAAAAACGAAAGACGTTTTGAACTTGCATTTGAAGGTCGTCGTTGGGCTGATATCCGTCGCTGGGGTGATGCTGAAACGTTGTTAGATAAAAGACTGGGTACCAATGTGATTAATAATGGGGTGACTACACCTGTTAAAGCTTTTGGTGGTGGTTATAGTGCCCGTTATAAAGCAACCCGTGGATTCTTCAAGATCCCGGAATCTCAGATCACCCTATCCGAAGGTGTATTGGTTCAGAACCCGGGATGGGGATCTGAAGCTGAATACAATGGTTGGTAAAAAAATAATTCTGTTTGTTTTCATTGTTGCGTTTAAATAAGTAACAATGAAAATAACAGGATATATGAGTTGAACGAATATGTAAATAATAAAAAGATACTACAATGAAAAAATTATTAATTTGTTTACTTTCTCTTCTTATTTTTACATCTATTCAGGCAACGAATAAAGGTGAAAAGGAAGAAAGTTTAAGTGTAACGGCTGTTACAGATGAAACAGTTACTATAACAGTTTCTTATCAAGGATTAGTAGGTGCTTATTTAGAGTTAACCTATGGTGCTAATGGAAAGACTTATGGTATTTCAGCAGAAAATTTTTCTTCCCCTGTTTATCATATTATACCAGTAGGTCGGTACACTGTTGCAAGAGTGTCTATTGCGGATTGTGACAGTGGAACACGTTCTGCGACATTTTATAGTGGCTCATTAATTACTAAACTATATGTTGGAGATATCATAACTATAACTCAGGGAGGTACTATAATATTTAATTGTAATTAAATAATCTTGTGTAAATGAAAAAATCAATATTTTATTCAATAATGCTTGCAATCATATGTATTGCATGTGAACCAAGCGAAGACCGCCAGTCTCCTGGTGGTGCGATCACAGCTGATCAGTTAGAGGTGTCAGCAACACCAGTGGTTGTGAATGGTAAGAACTCTAATAAAATTATTTTAGAGAATCGTAGTCCTGTACTGTCCCAATGGGATTTTGGTAATGGAACAAGTACCAGATCATATGACGAAGTTCTATTAGTTGTCACAGGTAATACAAACATTATTTTTACTGGACTGAATGCGGATGGATCTAAAATCACGAAAGAAATTCCTGTAACAGTTGAAGAGCTATCTTTTGATGTTCCGGCAGAATGGGGGTATCTTTGTGGTGAGGGCTCTAAAGAATGGGGCTGGGATACAGCAGCGGGTAATGTGTTTGGTAACGGAGAACATATTACACACTCAACACCTGCATGGTGGGTTTTAGATACGAATGCTGTAGAAGAACAGGTACCAGGTGAAGGTACAGGGGCTTATATGATATTCTCTATTAGTGGTGCAAAACTGACAAAAGTGTTAAATACCGGCGCTGAGCAGCAGGGAACTTTTTCTTTTGATATGTCAGAGACAGAAACAGACGGGGATGGTAATCCATATGTATTAGGTAAATTATCTACTAATAATGTGACTGTTTTGGCTGGTGTTTCATTAAATGAAGATCAGGCTGATATCTATAAATATAGTATTCTAAAAATTAATAATGAAGAGCTTGTACTTTCTTATGATCGTTATAATGATGTTGATGATTTTCAAGAAGGATGGTTCTGGATGTTTAGAGCAAGATAATTTTGCTTAGTGCTATATAAAAATCCCTATAGTTAATTTTTAATTATAGGGATTTTTTTAATGGAAATTAAATATGGAAGTTAAATTGAATAAATATATTCGTTTTATATATATAGCTTTATGGGGATATATTATTGTGTTCTTCTGTACTTTTTGTACAGAAAGTAAAAAGACATATACCATTACAGGTAAGGCTCCGGATCTTAAAGATAACACAGTTCTATATTTAGTTCCAATAGAGAATGCAACTAAAGAAACTGCTGATTCTACTTATATAGTGAATGGTACTTTTGAATTTAAAGGAGAAATAGAAAAAGAAGAGGTTAAAATTATTCGAACCAAGTCTCATTTAAGTTTTAGATTTCAACCTGTTTTAGTAGTAATTGAACCTGGTGAAATTAAAGTAGTGTTAGATTCTGTTAGTATTGCAGGAAATACTTTACAAAATGAATTATTGCAAACTTGGAAGAATGTGAAACAGGATTTTGATAAAGACATAGAGATGCAGAAAAAACAGCTCCGGAATTCAGAAGAAACGTTTAAACAGGAGATAAGAGAAAGAATAGGAGCTTTATCCGAAAAATATGCAACATATAATTATGAATTTATAAAGCAACACCAACATACGACAGTTGGTCAGTTCGTCTATAAAATGGTTGGTAATTCCCTTACAGAAGAACAAAAGGAATCATTAAAATTAATAGAAAAAGAACAATAGATTCTCTTTTTATTCCAATTATAAATTTCCGGTAGAATAAACCTCTTTGTTTATTTATAGGTATTATTATGATAATATTTTTTGAAATATAATTTTGATTAGTTGTTTTCTATACCATATTAGTTAATTATTATTTATATAGGTTGAGTTGCTACATTGTGCTAATTTTAAAATAAAGAAAAAACTTTTTCTCACTTTTAATTCTTTCTTTTTTATATAAATAATTTGTTTTTATTATTATTATAGGTAATTTTAATAGTTCATTGTTAAAGACAAATTGTGTTTAAGATTGTACTGTAGTATATTGATATTTTTTATAATTAAATACTAATCATAAAATTAAGAACCATGGAAAATGAAGACATTAAATTGAGTGAAGAATTTAACTTTAATATTTTAGAAGCAAGATTTGTAAGTAGTCGAAGAGGATACTTAGGTGCAGTTCCCAAACATAGTTCAGGGAGTACCTATTATCCCATTCTTAAACCTTATAGTGGTGAGTCCGGTGAGCAAGTGTTAACCTGGTATAGAGTAGCCATTACATGGCAGCAGGGTGAAGAGTATACATATGAATTTTATCCAGATTTATTTAAGATGATTTTAGCTCATCATACTACCAGTCGAGGTATGGTCAGATTCTTTGATGCATTTGAAGGAACAATGCTTTCTGGTATACAGTTGGTAGGTGGTAAAGCAACACAAATATGGTTGCGTACAGGTGAGTTTCCCTCTTCTTTCTTTTTTGGTTTGCCTACCAATGACGGACAATCTCCTACACGGGTAGTTTTACAGGGAAGAATGGGATTGATTGGCAATAATAATACTTATCCTGAAGTATCTCAATTTTATACCTTGTGGAATAAATAAAAATAATCTTATATAGAAATATATTGATGAAACTATAGGACAAATCTACTATGCTCTATAGGAGCTTACTTATACGGTGACAAGTGTTCTATAACCGGGAGATCATCCAGCTAACAAACACGTAGAACTTTTGTGGATGTCTGCAGAAGGAGGAGAGCCGAAAGTGATAACTTCTCTGTTTTTCGGGCAGGGAACGATCCATGTAAATTCATGGGCTCATATCTGAAAATCAATCCACATAACATAAAAAAAGGATAAGAATAAAAATTTCTTATCCTTTTTTTATGTTTATTTCTATGATTATTTTGTTTATTTTGATCTTTATTTAGTTTTAAATGTTGTATTATGTTAATATATACCTTGTTTTACAATTAATTTAAATATATTTATTAGTAAATTGAAATTACAAGGAATAGAGGAAAACCATTTATTTTTTATAGTTATTAATTACTCATTTAAAATTGAAAACCATGAATGAACAATCTAACCCTATTGTAACTCCGGATAACGGAGGAGAAAGAGCCGTAACCGGCATTACAATTGTATACATTAATTTAAAAAGTAACCGGCGGGGTAATTTAGGAACTATGGGAAGTACATCCAGTGCAAGTCCCAGTACCCTTACTAAACCTTATAGTGCAGATTCGGCTGAAGTCGTTACTTCCTGGTACTATATATCCATAACCTCTACCACTGCTTTCACCTTGACTCCGGCCATGATTGCGGTTACTCTCTCCGGTAAACAAAGCTCTTCCGTTACTTTTCATGAAAGTAATGGGGGACTTCAGGTCTCTTCTGTGAGTATTCCTGCTAATAAAAGCACTTTTGTGTGGGTAGCCACCACCAGCTTTCCCTCTTCTTTTTTCTATAATTTACCAACGAATGATGGACAATCTCCCACGATCGTAGGACTTTCGGCCAGTGTATTGTATCAGGGTACTGCTTACGGTTTGAAAACCTTTCACACCCGTTGGAATGCCTGATATAAAAATTAGCTTTAGTATAAATAATAAACATGTAAGTAGTATGAAAAATGTAGTAAGAGAAAAAAGTTTTTTCCCACTTTTGGTTGTTCTTTTTCTTTCTTTTTTTTCTGTAATAAGGAAGAAAATGAGTATGCAGAAGAAGATATAGACGTTTATTCGGAACAGTTAGCATTTGATGATCTGGACTTTTTAGGAAGTGTGGTTCCTTTTGTCATATCGGAAGGGGAGGATGGAGCACATATTGGATTTATTCAATCTGCCCGGTCTTTTTATTTGGATCCGGGTTTGGAAGAATATACCAGGTATATGGAAATGCTTAAAAATGCAAAGGAGTATGATATTCCTTTTAATGTATATGTATTTAAAGAAACGAATGATATTGCACAGGTTAAGTATACTTCATTAGAAGAAATAGATGCTTATAATGCGTCTAAAATTCCACCTCTTGAACTTAAATCTGCTACGTATGAAAGTATTGTTCCCAGTGAAGCGGTTTTACAAACCATTATAAACCATATTAAAAACAGTGGGATTAATTTCTCTTATATAGGAGATGGCTGTTATTACAGGGCGCATGCTATGCGTAGAATTTTTAATGAATACGGATATGAGTGTAAAAAGTTCTTTATGTATGGAACACTGGCTGCCAGTAATGGGTCTTGTTGTGCTCATTGGGTTTACCATGTGGCTCCTTATGTTTCGTATAGAAGATCGAACGGAGGTACAAATCCTGTTATTATTGATCCTTCCCTATTCCCTGATAACCCTATATCTACGGAAAATACATGGCTGGCTGCCTGTAGAAATACCACCTGTTCTAAGAATGTAGTTACTACACTGGTACAGGTGACCCCTGGAGAGGTCTATTACGCTTCACCGGATGGTTCTTATCAGTATGATCCTGATTATATTAAAACAGATGCTACATGGGCCATGTATGCAGGTCGTTCCGGTTGTAATTAATTTCTGTTTTATGTGAGTTGGAAAGGCTCTGCATATGAGCTATTATTTTATTTCTAATTGTCTGTTTAATAAAGTGTGGAAACTTTACTCTTTTAATATTAACAATTTAAAAATTACTATCATGAAAAAATTATTTCTTTTATTCTGTGGATTATTTGTCTTTTTGGTTATCGAACAAGTACAGGCATCTTCTCCTGAATTTATAGTGGAAGAGCAACCCGGTGAAATGGTAGATGCTGTTTTAGCTACGGGATATGCAGATGTTATTATTATTAAGAATGGTCCGGGAGCATCGTCAACTACGAATGATTTAAGTTATGGTGCAACAGTTCATACTAATTTACACAATGGGTTTACTTCCAGTCTGAATCCAAGCAATAATCAGATAACTGATAAAGGAAAGGTGGGTATCCATACAGTTACCAGTATATCTGCGTCTCGTAATTTATTATCTATATACATTTATGGCTGCCCGGAAGGAACGGTAAGCCTTACGGAGATAGGGGCTAAATTTACCTTGAGGGAAGGTGGTAGTTATAAAATAGTGATGGAGTTTGGGCCCAAATAATTCTATATACTACATGTATTTTTATAAAATCATCTCTCATCTCTAATATTTGAATTTATCTTATTTAAATTCAGTTGTTTAAAGTATGAGAGATGCTTTTTTTTGATCTCTAATGATCTCTCATCCCTCATGCCTTTCTTTTTTATCCCATAGGGCAGATAAGAGCCCTATCTCTTTCTGATATAGACCTTTCTGTTGTGTCCACCATAGGTTGCCAGGTATCCTTCCGCAACAAGTTGATTCAGTTCTTCGAGTGCTTTTTTCTTTAACAGGCCGGTCAATCCGGTGTATTCGCTCCGGGTGATGAAGGGATGATTGTCCAGAAAATGATCCAATAGTCTTTTCCGCTGTTCTAAGGTGGATTCTTTGGATTGGTTGAATCCTTTGGCCGAGCGGACGAGGGGCAGACTGATGAATTGTTGTTTCATCCAGGCGGAGGGACGGTAATTGATGTTTTTGAAGGAGATGGATTGGGCATGGATGCTGCTTTTGTCTGTCACCTCCCGGGAAGTGATTTTTAGGGAGAAATAGCCCAACTTTCCCAATTCCACCGTGTGGCCATGTTGTAACTGGTAGACCATCTGGTCGATCAGGGCATTCAGCGCCCCTTCTAATTCTCCGGCCTGGAAGGTGGTGCCATCACTGACGATTTCATATAACGCTTCTGCTTTACAGGTGCCGGAAGAGACGACTCTGGGAGTCATCAACGGATTTTCTTCGTCTGATTTTTGTCCCGGCTTTTTTCTGAAGTCATAATAGATTGCCATACGAATAAGTTTTTAAAGTTTGTTTTGTCGTTTCCTTTTTTTCATAGCTAAGCATCCGGTTTTCGTCTCTCACGTGTGAACCCATGGGCTCACGTGCGTGAGCCCGTTGGTTCTCGTGTGTGATCCGATGGGCACACGGCCGTGTGCCCATCCTTTAGTGGTAATCAAGATAAGAAAAATACCGGATCTTTTTGCTTTTTCAAGGGATGTTTTTGGAAATAAATAGGGATGAAGGGAGTTTTCAACGAAGAGGGGCTGTGATGAATAGTGTCCGGAAGATTTTTGCGAAGGATGATCTTTATTTCTTAAGTCCCGCAGGTACGGCACATAGTAGCCTGGGACGCAAGTCCCAGGTAGAGAAATCCCTACCGAGGGTGTGCTGTAGGTACACCCCCTCTTATGGAAACAATAGGTTTGTATATGCAGTGTCGTACTTACAGCACTCCATGGACTCCTGATACCTGACCTGGGATTTGCATCCCAGGCTACTATGTGCCGTCCCTGCGGGACTTAAGAGATAAAGATCGCCCTTTTCCAATCACCCTTCGCCAATCACCCTTCGCCAATCACCCTTTTCCAATCACCCTTTTCCAATCACCCTTCGAAAAATCTTCCGAATATGACTGGGTGCTATCCGGGGTTATTGGCTAAGGTCGATCTGCGATTCACATGGAACCCTTTCTGGGGTAATTGACTAAGGAGAACCTCTGATGGTTTACAATTCGTAAGGTAGTTGGAGTTATAAATCAGTTTTTACATAGTCTCGCAGATGGGGATCGTACAAGAACCAACCGTTTTCGAGTAAGAAAAAAGGGAAAGCCGTCCCTTCTTTTGCGATCCCCGCCTGCGCGGGGAACAGGAGAGTTTGAGACCTGTCTCCTTTTATTGTCTTTCAAAACCGGACAGAACTTCTGTTTTATAAAAAATATAATTGTAACTTTGTGAGAACGAATTTAATTTATGAGAAAACAGACTAAGAGGCTTAATAGGTACGCATGAAAGGGGAGGTTGGATTCAGAGTGTTAGCCGGTGCAATATTTCTGGTGGTTTGTATTGTTTTTTTTCAGTACGGCTATCCCTATCATTTGTTTCTAAAAGAGCAGATCCGTCTGTTTTTGTTCACTCCCGGCTATTTTCTTTCCTACTTTACCAAACCGGCCGCCTTGTCCTGCCTGACCGGGGACTTTCTGACCCAGTTTAATTACCTGCGATGGGGAGGCCCTGTTGTGTTAGGGCTGGTCCTTTTGCTGGAATGGATCCTTTGTGTGGCTGTTCTCCGCAGATTTACGAAAGAATATTTTTCCTTAGTGGCTTTTTTCCCGGTTGTGATGGAATGGATCCTCCATTATCAGATCAACTATTCCCTGGCGGAGACTTTTTCGACGATCTTTGGGCTGCTCTTTTTCCTCTTTTACGTCCGGATCCGTTCTGGGAAGGGGAAAGCACTTACCGGCCTGGCAGGGATCCTCCCATTGTATTTCCTGACCGGAACAGGGATGTGGGTCTTTCTCTGGTTAATGCTGGCAGAAAGTATCTATCGCAAAGGTGGATGGATCTACCAGGGTGTTTGTGTTTTGTTTGCTGTTTTTATTCCGTTTGTATTCCGGCCTTTCTATTTACTGACTTATAAACAGGCATTCCTGTATCCTGCAACTAATTCCCTGGTGCTTGTGCCGGCTTTATTATTGGCTGTTTTGCTTGTCCTGTTGTTGAATAAACCGGTCCGGTTCCGGTTAACGACATTAGCCGGACGGGGAGTGGTGCTAACTGTTTTGCTTTGTTTCTTGGGATTGGGGACCTATGCGAAAGCCAATTTCACGAGGGAGAAATTACTGAGTTTAGATAGTGAAGCCTATTTTGGTAACTGGGAAAGGGTGTACCGGAAGGTGACCGCTTGTGATCTTCCCAATCCGGTGGCTACTTATTATGCGAATCTCGCGCTTTCCTACCGGGGCGAAATGGGGGAGAAGCTGATGGAATATTATCAACCGGCTTCCTATGGATTGTTCCTGAATGTAGGTCCGGAGTCCCCGGTACTGAATATCTTTTTCAGTAATGAGGCTTTCTTTCATGTGGGGGATATGAATATGGCCCAGCATTCAGCGATGTTAGGGATGATCTTCCTGCCTTCCGCCCGGAGTTCGCGGATGGCCAAACGGTTAGCGGAGATCAACCTGGTCAATGAAGATATTCCGGCTACGGAAAAGTATTTGCGTATGCTGGACAAAACCCTTTTCCACCGGAAATGGGCTGCCGCCACCCGGCAGATGTTATATGCGGACCCTATGGAGACGAACCTCTGGCTACAGGTGAAAAGGGGGCAGCGGTTCACTTCGGATTTGTTGAGAAAGGGGAATGACCATGAAACTTCCCTGAAAGCCTTGGTGGAACATCATCCGGGGAATAAGGTGGCCCTGAATTATCTGTTGTCCTGGTACCTTTTGAATAAGGATATTCAATCCTTTGGGGACACCTATGACCGGTATGGGAAAGATGCTTTTCCGTTTGCTCCCCGGATCTATGGCGAAGGACTATTGATCTGGCTGGCCGGGAAAAAGGTACCGGAGGGGGTCCTGAAAAGTTATAAGATCCCGACGCATGTGATCAGTGAGTTTGTGGAATATACCAAGGTCTATGAAGCAGCTAACGGACAGGGAGCCCCTTTGCAGGAGAAATATGGACGGTCTTATTGGTTTTATTATCATTTTGCACAGATGAGGAACGAATGAAAAATGGGTTTATACATATCATCATCGGATCTTTTGTATGGTTGGTATCCTGCATACAACCCACGGATGTAAAGATCTCCACAGAATGGCCACCGGTCTATCCGGAATATACGGATATTACGATCCCTCCCAACATAGCCCCGCTACATTTTATGTTGCGTAACCCGGCGGATGCGATAGAGGTGAAGATTAAAGGAAAATCCACAGATATGGTGGTAAAGGCAAATACACGGGTTCGCTTCTCTCCTAAAAAATGGCGTTCCTTCCTGCAGGCGGAAAAAGGGCAAACCGTGACTGTCCAGGTGACGGCACGGGTAGAGGGAAAGTGGATCCAATATGCTCCTTTCCGCTGGCACATTGCTCCGGAGGAGGTGGATCCGTATCTGAGTTACCGGCTGATTGAACCCGGATATGAGGTCTGGAATAAGATCCAGATCCGGGAGCGGCATGTGGAAAGTTTTTCCGAACGGGTGATCGCGGATAATAATCTGACGGAGGGTTCCTGTATGAATTGCCATGTTTATGGTAACCAGGATCCGGATCTCTCTTTTCTGCATGTAAGAGGCGGGAAAGGGGGAACTGTGTTAAACCGGAACGGTTCTCTGCGGAAGATCAATACGTTGGGAGAAGGAATGATCTCTACAGCCGTGTATGGAAATTTTCATCCTTCCGGCAGATATATAGTCTTCTCTACGAATATAATTATACCGGAATTTCATGCGTTCCGGGGAGAAAAACTTGAAGTGTATGATACGGTGTCTGACCTGATCGTGCTGGATCCGGATGAGAACCGGATAATTACCTCTCCCTTAGTAACGGAGACAGATGCGCTCGAAACCTTTCCTGTCTTTTCCGCGGATGGAAAGGCGATCTATTTCTGCCGGGCGGAATCGCTTTCCCTGCCGGATAGTATTCATTCCCTGAAATATGACCTGTGCCGTATCCCGTTTGATGCTGTGACCGGTAGCTGGGGGGAAGAGATCGAGACCATTTATTCCGGACAGGAACACGGAAAGTCAGTTTGCCATCCGAAAACTTCTCCGGATGGACGTTTTCTCTCTTTTACGGTCGCGGACTATGGGACCTTCCCTATCTGGCACCGGGAGGCTTCCCTGCATTGGATTGATTTGCAGACCGGCGGTCTGAATCCTTTGGAGGAAGTAAATTCGGATAAATCAGATACCTATCATAGTTGGTCTTCTAATAGCCGGTGGTTTGTTTTTGCAAGCAAAAGAGAGGATGGTTTGTATGGAAAACCCTATTTTTGTTATGTGGACAGCACCGGGAAGGCTCATAAACCATTTGTCCTTCCCCAAAGGGATCCGGCGACCTATGATTTTACCCTGAAATCCTATAATATACCGGAACTCTCCACAGGTCCTCTTCCTTTTCAGGCGGCAGATATTGAGCACTGGTATGAGCATACGGAAGCGGAAAGGATGAACATTGTGAGATAAAAAGTAAAAACCATGGAAAAAAACACGCTATATAAAGAGTTTGGATTGACCTTTCTGTTAGGGGGGTGCATCTTTTTGTTTTTTGGATGGCTCTATCCATTCCATTTAGTTTATCAGGAACAATACCAACTGTTTCTTTTTACGTCTGATTATCTGGCGGAAACTGTGGGCCGGCCGGGTGGGATGGTTAATTATCTCGGACGTTTTATCACTCAGTTCTTCTATTTTCCCTGGATAGGGGCAGCGCTGGTTGCTTTGTTGCTTGTTTTTCTTCAGCGGGAAATGGCGGGGATCATGAAGAGGTTCCGGAATAGCTCTGTTTGTCTGCCTTTGAGCTGTATTCCTTCCCTGTTCTACTGGGTTTTATTATGTGATGAAAATATGATGCCGGGTGGGATCTTCGCATTGTTGCTGGTATTAGCCGGAGCATTGGTTTATTTTTCTCTTCCTTCTGTAAAAGTGAGGGGAATATATGGGGTTGTGATGATCCCGGCTTTGTATTGGTTTACCGGGGGAGCTTTCCTGATTTTTGTAGGGTTATCTCTTTGTTGGGAAATACAGGTGAAGAAAGAATCCGGTAAATGGGTATGGAGCATGCTTGCTGCCTTTTTATTGATTAGTTTATTATTACCGCTCGCGGCTAAACTGTGGTTGGTTCAGTATCCTTTGTCTAAATTGTGGACCGGTGCGGAGTATTACCGTTTCCGGCATATCTTCCCGAATGTCATACCGCTTGTATGGATGATGGTAGTTCTCATTCCGGTAGTCTCCCGCTATCTTCCGGAGAAGTCTGCGAAGCAGGGAGGGGTCTGGTTTACGGGCTTAGTGGTCCTGCTGTTCGGATGTACGGGTTATTTAGTGTATACGAATGCGGATTTCCGGAAAGAAGAGGTGATGCGATATGATTACTATGCCCGTCACAGGCAGTGGAGTAAAATCATTGCGTATGCGGATCAAAAGACTCCGGATGCTCCTTTGTCCGTAGCCTGCCTGAACTTAGCCTTAGCCAAAGAGGGGATCCTGGGAGAGCGGATGTTCTCTTATTTCCAGAATGGCCCGGAAGGGTTGATGCCTTCTTTCTTGATTGATTTTACGGTGCCGATGACTACGAATGAAATCTATTATCACCTCGGTTTTATCAATATTTCCGAACGATTTGTTTTTGAGGCGATGGAATCGATCCCGGATTTCCAGAAGAGTGCCCGTGCCGTGAAACGGCTGGCAGAGGCGAATCTGATCATGGGTGAATATGCCGTTGCTGCTAAATACCTGAAGATACTTCAGCAAACATGGGTCTATAGAAAATGGGCTACGCATGCATTGACTGTTTTGGGAGATGACGAACGGATTGAAGCCCATCCGGAATGGGGAATGCTCCGGAAATACAGATTGCAACAGGATTTCCTGTTTAGTGAACAGGAAAAGGATATGATGTTAGGATTGTTGCTGCAACAGGACTATACGAACCGGATGGCTTTTGATTATCTGATGGCTTATACGCTGTTGACGAAGAATCTCCCACATTTTCAACCTTATTTCCGCCTGGGAGAGCCACTTACTTTGCAGGGGATACCGAAAGCCTACCAGGAAGCCTTGATCTATATCTGGGGATTAACCAATAACGATCCGTCCCGGTCTATCCCTTATCCAATCAGTAGTACTGTAAAAAGCCGGGTAGAAGCCTACCGGAAAATATATACCACCTATCCGAATCCGGAACCGATGCTGAAAAGCCAGTTCTCGGATACGTATTGGTATTATTATCATTTTAGGAAATAAGGTTAAAAGAGTGATAAAAAAATATATATGCAAAAACAGATAAACTATTTTATTTTATTCATCGGGTGCTGGCTTTGTTTGTCCTCCTGTGATGAGAAGGTGGAAGCTGCCCGGCATTTGCAGGAAATACCTGTTCTCTTTCCGGATTATACGGAGGTGACTGTTCCCGCTTCTGTGGCTCCTCTGAATTTTACATTGGAAGGAGAATTTTCTAAAATAGATGTAGTGGTAGAAGGGGAAAGAGGTTCCCGGATCCATGTGCAGCATGGGAAAGAAATTTGTTTTCCTTTGAAAGCATGGCGGAATATGCTGGAAGAGAATAAGGGGGGAAAACTGATGGTGCATGTGTCTGTGAAAAGGGATGGCCAATGGTGGCAATATACTCCCTTTCCTATCTATGTCAGTGAGTTTCCGGTTGATTACGGACTGGTATACCGGCGGATAGCACCTGGGTATGAGGTGTATAGTAAGATGGGGATCTATGAAAGGAACCTTTCAGACTTCAGGGAAAGACCCCTGATCGAAAATACATTGGTTTCAGGGTGTGTGAATTGTCACTCTTTTCCGATGGGAGATCCGTCCCGGATGAGTTTGCATATCCGGGGTGACCATGGAGGGACTGTATTGACTTCCGGAGGAAGTGCGGAAGTATACCATACGAAAACAGATCAGACCCTTGCCTCCTGTGTCTATCCCTATTGGCATCCTTCGGGTAAATATATTGCTTATTCGGTGAATGAAACCCAACAGGTTTTTCATTCTTTCCAGCATAAAAGAGTGGAAGTGGTGGACTGGGATTCAGATGTGGTCATTTATAATGTAGAGACCCAGGAATTGTTCTCTTGTCCCCAATTGAAAGCGCCGGATAGGATGGAGACCTTTCCAGCGTTCTCTCCGGATGGCCAAACGTTGTATTTCTGTTCTGCGGAGGTGAAACAGCTTCCGGCGGAATATGACCAGATCCGGTACAGTTTATGCAGTATCGGTTTTGACCCGGCAACCGGACGTTTTTCTGAGCAGGTGGATACCTTGGTTTCCGCTGCGGATCTGAATAAAAGTGTCTCTTTCCCCCGTCCTTCATACGATGGTACTTATTTAATGTATACCTTGTCCGATTACGGGAACTTTTCCATCTGGCATCCGGAATCCGATCTCTGGCTGATGGATCTGGCTACCGGAGAAACCCGGGCGCTGGACGAAGTGAACAGTGACAACGTAGACAGCTATCATAGCTGGAGTAGTAATTCCCGTTGGTTTGTGTTCAGTAGCCGCCGGATAGACGGATTATATACCCGTCCTTATTTAGCCTCTATCGATGAACAGGGAAAGATCAGTAAACCTTTCCTGCTTCCCCAGGAACATACCCACTATTATGAAAACTCATTCTATTCGTTCAATATCCCCGAATTTGTTACAGGCCCGGTTCAACTGGATCCCCGGGAGGTAGAACATAAAGCCTTATCCAAGGAACGGAAATCCTTTACTTA
>Ga0192244_10006_pt1 | contig 143927 bp, 111 predicted proteins | sample Koala_Koa27_L3_FD_131234 | JGI IMG/M metagenome (GOLD analysis project Ga0192244, IMG submission 131234) | Enriched cells from koala feces incubated with labeled cellulose particles, San Francisco Zoo, California, United States - Koala_Koa2-7_L3 ... | reverse complement strand
GATGTAATTATGGTTGCCTCCGGTTCTGAGGTATCTACTTTGGTGGAAGGTGCGGAGCTGTTACGCAAAGATGGCGTAAAAGTTCGTATCGTGTCTGCTCCGTCTGAAGGAAGATTCCGTGACCAGACGGAAGCATACCAGGAATCTGTAATTCCAACCGGCAGCAAAGTGTTCGGTCTGACAGCCGGACTTCCAGTGAACCTTCAGGGACTGGTTGGCTGCAATGGTAAAATATGGGGAATGGAATCTTTCGGATTCTCTGCTCCTTATAAAGTATTAGACCAAAAGTTAGGATTTACAGGAGAAAACGTATATCAACAAGTCAAAGAATTTATAGCATAAAACTCTAAGCGGATGTTATAAAAAACGATTGAACACAGATGACGCAGAATACGCAGACAAATATTATAAAAAGATAATGAAATAATTATCCGCATCACTCTGCGTCATCTGCGTTTCTTCATTGTTTTTTATAATCTCTTTTTACCTCTATACTGATAAACAATGAGAACAATTGGATTAGGTTGCGACCATGCAGGATATGAACTCAAAGAATTTGTAAAGCAACTATTGGATTCGAAAGGATTGCCTTATAAAGATTTTGGGACTTATTCTACAGAGAGTTGTGATTATCCGGACTTTGCCCATCCTTTAGCCGGGGCAATTGAAAAACAAGAAGTATATCCGGGCATTGCGATCTGTGGTACCGGAAACGGAATAGGAATTACATTAAACAAACATCAGGGCGTACGTGCAGCTTTGTGCTGGAAAAAAGAAATTGCAGCATTAGCCAGAGGACACAACGATGCCAATATTTTAGTGATGCCCGGAAGGTTTATCAGTCAGGAGGAAGCAACCGGAATAATTGAAGCTTTCCTATCAACTCCCTTTGAAGGAGGCCGACATGTCCGGAGAATAGAAAAAATCCCGCTGTAGCCCCTAAATGAGAAGGCCACACGGGAACATGAGAAACACACTTTATGGAAACACTTGATTTTATTGTTATAGGGTTATTTTCATTAGCCTTAATTGGAATTATCGTATGGGTACTTAAACAGAAACAGGACAACTCCGGGGACTACTTCTTAGGTGGCCGGGATGCGACCTGGATAGCTATCGGGGCTTCTATTTTTGCCTCCAATATCGGTTCGGAACACCTGATCGGTCTTGCCGGAACAGGAGCATCCAGTGGTATGGCAATGGCACACTGGGAAATCCAGGGATGGATGATCCTGATCTTAGGCTGGGTGTTTGTTCCTTTTTATTCCCGTAGTATGGTGCTCACCATGCCTGAGTTTTTAGAAAAACGTTATAACTCTCAATCCCGTACGATTCTTTCCTTGATATCCTTAGTCAGTTATGTTCTGACTAAAGTGGCGGTAACAGTCTATGCTGGAGGGTTGGTTTTCCAGCAGGTGTTCGGTATCGAAGAGATCTGGGGCATTGACTTTTTCTGGATCGCAGCGATCGGCCTGGTTTTGTTAACTGCCCTATACACTATTTTCGGTGGAATGAGATCAGTACTTTACGCCTCTGTTCTTCAAACTCCTATCCTTTTATTAGGTTCACTGATCATTCTGGTACTTGGACTAAAAGAAGTTGGCGGATGGGAACAAGTGTTGGCCTATTGTTCTGCGACTCCGGTAAATGAATATGGAGATACCATGGTCAACCTGATCCGGAACAATAACGACCAGGAATTCCCCTGGCTTGGTGCGCTGATCGGTTCTTCGATCATTGGTTTCTGGTATTGGTGTACAGACCAGTTTATCGTTCAGCGTGTGCTGTCCGGTAAGAATGAACAACAAGCCCGCCGGGGTGCTATCTTTGGTGCTTACCTGAAACTTCTCCCGGTATTCCTCTTCCTTATTCCCGGCATGATCGCTTTTGCACTGCATCAGCATAGTCTGGCAAACGGTGCGGAAGGATTTCTTCCGTTGCTGGAAAATGGTGTGCATAATGCAGATGCTGCCTTCCCTACTTTAGTTGCCAAACTACTTCCTGCAGGTGTAAAAGGGTTGGTTGTTTGTGGTATTTTAGCAGCATTGATGAGTTCCTTAGCTTCGCTGTTTAACTCTTCTGCCATGTTGTTTACCATTGATTTCTATAAAAAATTCAAACCGGAGACTCCTGAGAAGAAGTTAGTGGTCATTGGACAGATGGCTACTGTTGTGATCGTTGTTTTAGGTATACTCTGGATACCGATCATGCGGAGTGTCGGAGATGTTCTATATACTTACTTACAAGACGTTCAGTCCGTGCTTGCACCAGGTATTGCCGCAGCCTTCCTGATGGGGATTACCTGGAAACGTGCTTCTACCCTTGGAGGTATGTGGGGATTGCTTTCCGGATTTATTATCGGTATGACCCACCTGGGGGCTAAAGTTTATTATACAACAGCGGGTGTAAATGCCGGAGATTCCCTCTTCAAATCAGTATTCTATGATTTGAACTGGTTATTCTTCTGCGGATGGATGTTCCTGTTCTGTATTCTGGTAGTAATTATTGTCAGCTATTGCACGAAAGCTCCGGACATAGAAAAGATCCGTGGTCTGGTGTATGGTTCGGCTACTCCGGAAGAGAAAGCAGCAACCCGTGCCAGTTGGAATAAATGGGATGTGATCCATAGCTGCATTATCCTGTGTATCACAGCCGCATTTTATATATACTTCTGGTAAGACGACCAGAGTAAACCTGTGTCACAAACTTTTGAGAATTATCCCGAAAGGGGTGAAATGTGAATAACCGTATGTGAAACCCATGGCAGATTTCTCAGCCATGGGTTTCACATAGTTGTGGTTGGAAGAACTTCCGTGTTCCCGCGAAAGCGGGGAACAAAGACTATTTTTTAATAAATGAATGCGGGAAAGAAGCTGTTTTGAGTGAGAACTACCGGATCAAATCCGGTAGTTCTTTTATAAATATTCAAGCGCTTATAAAAGTGATTACTATTGCACTTTTTCAAATTCCATCAGCTCGACCGGCGCACCATTGTACTCTATCATGGCCACCCTAACACCTCCGGAAGGACTACTGGGCGATGAGAGAATATTCAGGTTGCGGTTTGCTAATTCCCAGTCCAGGTCAGGTACTACGAAAGCGATATGTGGTACTGTTTGTGTCAACTCACTTATACCGCATCCGGGGTCAAACCTCATCCATTCGATGCCGAACGGACTTTGTGGAAATCCGGCCACATGAATTTTGAGGTGGGGAATATGCCACTCGCCTGGTTTCTGTTCGTGGGTAGGTATTCCGATATGATGAAATTGCCAGCCCCAATCACTGATGCACTCGGGCATCTCATGATCTAATCTTAATTTATTCATTTGTTTCTTTTTTCTTGTTAGTTAATTGATAAGCATACCTTTGGCAGGTAACTTTTTTCGCATAATAAGCCTGTTCATTTGCAGAATTGCTCATGATACTGGTTTTTATGATATATAAGACAATAGGACATACAATATCCATGGCTGCTTATATATCAGCGTGAATAAAATATTTGTGATAATGGTGGAATTAATCATTGCGATAACTTAGGCAAGTACCGGTTGCAAAGGCTTATCCTGATAAGCCAACTTAATTCCTGTGTTTTTTTATTTTCTGACTAACATAATTGTACCCTTTCTATCATTTAAGGGTGAATACTAAATACCGTTGCAAGGAAATAAAATATATTTATCATACAAAATATTTTGATAATTATTTTATGTGTTGGCCGGGATTTGATTGTAATAGGGAACTTTATTTTAATTCCTTACAATCCTAAAACTGAACACAGTGTTCGATAATGAACATTTCACCCAAATCATTAATCACTATATATCAAACAATTAAACACCTGGCATACATTTTGTAATTGGATTGACCGAAATTAACTCTACTCTAATAATGAATAGACCAGAGATAATAGAAATAAAGATTAACCTTGAATGAACATGTTACGACATTCCATTAAACAGGCCTGGCAGGTTTTAAAACAAAACCGTTTATATTGTTTCATTTATATGCTGGCTACGGCTTTTTCTATTTCGATGATCATGGTGCTTGCCATTGTGTTCTATCTGAAAGTGGCCAATGTCTATCCGGAAACCGGACGGGACCGGATGCTTGTCTTCCGGTTTGGGGAAATAGTCCAGCCGGATGGCTCCAGGAGGATCAGCCGGCTATCTCTGGAAACCATTCAAAAATGTATATACTCCCTGCAAACTCCCGAAGCCGTGACAGCCATATACGAGGGTTGGGGTGAAGTACAGATCCAGCCGGATAACAGCGCTGAATTAATCTCCCCTACTTCAAAGTATGTGGATACCGGATTCTGGAAGGTCTTTTCTTTTCATTTTACAGATGGTGCTCCTTTCACGGATGCAGATATGCAATCCGGCATACAGACGGCAGTCATTAGCGAACCACTTGCCCGGCAATTGTTTGGAACAACAAAGGCAGCAGGACTGTATATCACCATCAATTTCAAGCCATACCGGGTCTGCGGTGTAGTAGAAGAACCGTCTTATATTACGGAAAGAACCTATGCCCAGATATGGCTACCTTATAGTGCTCATCCCAATCTGGTGACATCCTGGGGAAACACGGAAAACACATTGGGTAACTTTGGGGCCTATATGCTGGCACCTTCCGTGAAAGAGGTAGAGAAGGTAAAAAAAGAAATGGAAGAAATGATCCGCCGCTATGATTCATCGCTTGAAAGTATTCAGTTTACGGTGAACGGACAGCCGGACAGGCACTGGCTATCTATTTTCAGATTAAGCAGCCGCCAGGATATACATGCTACGAAAATTATTCTACGGTATATGCTGCTGTTCCTTCTCCTTTTACTGGTTCCGGCTATCAGTCTTGCAGGGATGGCTGACTCCCAGATGGAACGACGGCTATCTGAGATGGGAGTCAGAAGAGTGTTCGGTGCAATGAAAGGGGGATTAATGAAACAGTTGATGGTCGAAAATATGCTCTTTACTTTTATGGGGGCAGTGACCGGGTTGTTATTTTCTTACCTGTTGGTTCACCTCTTCCGCAGATGGATCATACATATCGGCACCGGACAAATATATGTCAACGCTGTCCCTGAACATATTGATGTGGTAATTGCTCCCTCTGTTCTGCTGAACTACACTATTTTTATCATTGCGTTCCTGTTATGTCTCCTTTTGAATATGATGATCACAATCATTCCGGCGTGGCGTGCTTCCCGGCGTGAAATAGTTTATTCCCTCCATAATAAATAACAATGAGTATGCTAAAAGTCATCTGTAAACATATAATACACCACTGGAAGAAAAATATCTGGATCACACTGGAGTTATTGATTGTTTTCTGTTTGATCTGGTATATGGTGGATTATTTCTTCGTGTTAGGATATAACAAAAATCTTACTTCCCACCGGGACCTGACAAATACGTATATGGTGGGATTAGGGATTTTGCCTGAAGATCATAAGGAATTCCAGGAGGCAGAAAGCAGTCCTTCCCATGCGTTGGAAAACTTCCGCAGAATCACCAGGCGCATCAAAGAGCATCCGGAAGTAGAGTCCGTAGCCCTCGCAGCGGGTTACCATGCCATGCCCGTGCTGGCTGTATATACTCAAAACTACAGAAGTACAGAAGATACGACGCTTCACGCCGAAGTACAGGCATTTCCTTTTATTCCCGAAGAAGATTATTTTCAGGTGTTCCGCCACACAGCTAATCAGGGGAAAATAACTGTTTCCATGAAAGACTACGACTGGAATGATCCTGCCCATATTCTGATCACTCAGATGACGGCAGACCAGTTATTTCCCGAAGGATCAGCTCTGGGAAAATGGATTGAACAGGCAGAGCCCCCTATGCACAGTTCCGTGTGGCAGGGGTAATCGACGATATTAAACACTTTAACTATCTACGTCCTTATGCTGCTATGTTTATTCCGCAACGGATGGATGAAACAAATTTCAATTCTGCCATCCTTGCATTCCGTACGAAAGGAAACATTCCCTATTCGCAATTTATCCCTGCATTCAGCAAAGAGATGAGCCCTGAACTGAAAATGGGGAACTACTATCTGACATCTCTGAACTACTTTCCGGAGGAAGATATAAAGATGGATTACAAAGCAGGTATGACCAATACCATACGAATGCATACTGCGTTGGTTATCTTTCTGTTTGTCAACATACTGCTTTGTGTATTCGGGACATTCTGGTACCGCGTGCATGTAAGGAGAGAAGAGATTGGCATACGACGTGCCATGGGTTCCCGCATATCAGATATTCAAAAGCTGTTTATCACGGAGGGATTGATCTTGCTAAGCATAGCTGTCCTACCGGCTATGTTGATTGAAATGCAATTTATTTTTGCAGGACTCATTGAGACGCTGGGAGAAGATATAAAATCCTATGGGAGTTTTCTGCCGGATCACATGATTCCCCGGTTCCTTATTACCAATCTTATTACATGGATCATTTTAGCTGGGATGGTCATAGCCGGGATTTGGTATCCCGCCTATTCAGCGAGTAATATAAGCCCGACAGATGCCTTACGGGATGAATGAACAGGTTCATTCATCCACGTGAGTGGCATCACAAAATGGCTTATTTTGGCTTTTACCACAGCAACACAAAGTGACCCGGTTTCGTACCGGATAGGGTTTTCCGTTGGCATCTTCAATTTGAATGCCCCCTTTTACCCATATCGGTGCCACTTTATGGATCAAGGGATCTTCCAGCATACTGATCTCCTGTGGAAGATAAGGTTCCAGTCTCTCCCCTTGTTTGGTTACGGCTGTCAGCCGGCCACTGGGACAAAACTTACACTGATGTGTGATGATGTCTTTCGCATCCAGGTTTTCCGCTGTTTCAATAAGATTCCAGGTACCACTTTTGGTATCACAAAAGCGGGCTACAGAACAAAGTTCCTCCGCATCCATAAGATCCATTAGTTTCCCTTCAATACATTTTGCCATATCGTCATAAGCCGCGTGGCTGGCGGTCTCTGTCCCGACGAATCCCACCTGCTTATGTGCCCCATCGCAATAAGGCTTATTTTTACTGTCTCCGCAACGGCACAGGAAATAGGTTTCCCGTTCCGGGTATTTTTTCATACGGTCATAGTCTACGGAATATCCCTTATGGTTGGTTATGTAGCGCAAAAGATCCAATGCGACACCACCGGTTACCTGATAGGGACCATCCGCTATCACCTTTACTTTTTTATCTGTCATAGTTAATTGTATGTTTTGGTCTTGTATGGTTATTTATGGCCGGCAGGATATAATACATCATGGATTTCCGGCTCCTGATTAAAGATCCGTCTGGCAAAAGAGCACAGCGGAGTGATCTTCATATTATTATCACGTGCATACCTCACACATTCATGTACTAACTTACGTCCCCATCCCTGTCCGCTGAACTGGCTATCCACTTCTGTGTGATCAATGACCATCAGATCTTTATCTTTTTTAAGAAAGGTGATCAAACCCGCAATCTGCGACCCGTCAACCAAGGTAAACACTCCCCGTTGATTTTTAATAACATGTTTTATTTCCATTACATTCTATCTAAATTTGCACTCGTACTTGTTATTTAATTAACATTTGAAGGAAGGCTTATGTTCGGGAGTTGTTTCAGCATTTTTACACCTCCCAACAAAACCTTTCATGTGCTTGTTTCATATAAAACAATGGAGAAGATGAAATCGATCAAAAGACAAAAAAGAGTAGCAGCCGTGCATGATCTGTCCGGTTTCGGCAAGTGTTCACTGACAGTTGCACTGCCGGTTCTTTCAGCAGCAGGCATCGAAACAAGTGCATTGCCGACAGCAGTCCTTTCCACCCATACAGGGGGAATTTCCGGCTACACCTACCGGGATCTGACCGAAGATATGCGTCCGTTCATCCGGCACTGGAAATCCTTAGATTTACAATTTGATGCATTATATAGTGGTTTCCTCGGTTCATTTGAACAGTTGGATATCGTCGGGGCTTTCTTTGAGGAATTCAAAACCAAAGAGAATCTGGTTTTAGTGGACCCAGTGATGGCAGACAACGGAACACTCTATAAGGTGTTTACTCCGGAATTTGCTACCGGCATGAAAGAGTTATGCAAGCAAGCGGATATCATCGTTCCCAACCTGACGGAGGCGGCATTACTATTAGGACAACCTTATAACCCGGGGCCTTATACGCATGCTTATATCGAAGAAACCTTACTCAGGCTCAGTGAACTGGGACCGGAAAAGATCGTCCTGACCGGGGTCTATTTTCAGGAGGAAGAGTTAGGGGCGGCAACCTATGATGCCCATACAAACACGACAGATTTTATTGCCGTATCACGCATACCAGGTAGTTATCACGGCACAGGAGATATCTTTGCCAGTACGGTATTAGCCGGGCTGATGAATGATTTCAGTCTGAATGAAGCAACCCGGATCGCTGTCCGCTTTACCGCAAATAGTATTATGACGACTTATCTTGCCGGAACAGACCACCGTTTTGGGGTGAACTTTGAGGCAAACATACCGGGACTGTTGAAAGAGCTGGAATTAGTATAGGGGATCTATCTCCACCATGTACACTCATCTTTCATGGTTTTATTCTTTACTTCGATCCGGTTCTCCCCTTTTTGGATGGGTATGTGATCCCAGGTAAGGACGTGGACAGCATCCGGAGCACGTTTTCCGAAACTAACACCATTGACGAAAAGTTCCGCTTCCCCACAGTTACTAAACACCTGAATAGTTGTTTCCGGTTGTCTACGCTGATCGTTACGCCGGTCTGCAATATAGAGTACATTTTCGTTCTTGTTCCAGTTTGCTTTATAAAAATAGAAAGAGTCTTTCTTTACCTGTCTGTCATATGTTACCATTCCTTTGTCATTCCGGCCGAAAACAGACCCTTCCTTTCTGCTGGCAACGGAGAAATCAAACATACACCAGATGAAGTTGCACCACAGGAATTCCCTTTGTTGAAGTTGTTTCCAGTTCTCTATATGGTAGAGTGTCTGCCAGTTTTCCGGATGCCATGCACCCCAGGGGTCGGGATGAACAAGCGTATCAATCTGTTGATAGACACTTCCTCCCGCCCCATATTCGCTCACACCCATCATCCGTCCGGGATGGTTCGCATGTTCCTGGTCAATCCATTCTCCCATTTCATGGAAATCGTTCCCATACCAGCCAAAATACTTATTGAAAGCGATCAGATCCGTAAAACCGTTGAAGTCATCATTCTGATTACTTGCACCCATGGTCGGACGGGTTGGATCCAACTGACGGGCTAACTGATGGAGTTCCTTTACCATGAGGAAGGGTCTTTCCATCCATCCGGAGTTTATTTCATTGAAAAGTCCCCAGAAGAGAATACTCGGATGATTATAGTTTTGCAGAATAAGTTCATGCAATTGTTGCCGCAGATTTTCCTTATAAGCCGGATTGTTCACAAACACATTTACAAAGGGTATTTCCGGCCAGGAAACAAGCCCCCGGCGATCTGCCTGTTGGTAGGCAAACTTTGCATGTGGATAGTGACAGAACCGCACAGCATTGGATCCCATCTCCTGCATCAGGTCAAAATCTTCCATATAGTCTTTCGGGTGAAGGGCCGATGCTCTTTCCGCTCTGTCCTGATGGTAATTGGCTCCAAGCAGGCGATACGGTCTACCATTCAGGAAAAAACCTTTTTCCGGGTCTGCATGGAAGTAACGGAATCCGATCTCTTCTTCCCTCCGGTCTATCTCCATCCCGTTTTGACGCAGGATAACGATACCTTTATACAGGAAAGGATCCTGTGTGCCATTCCACAACCGGGGCTTTTTAATTTCCATATTCATCGTCACCTGCGCTTCCGACAAATGAGAGGTCTGAAAAAGATCCGGGGCAATATCTAACACCGAACTTGTCAGTTTCCGGATTTGTTTATTCCCTTCCCATAGCTGAAACTCCAGTTCAAAATCCTCATATTTCTTTTCCGGGTGTGAAAGCAACGTAGTTACTCTTAATTTCGCCTGTTGCTCCGACACTTCTGTTTGCGTGAAGAACACGCCGGATGAAGCATAGTAAGTAGGATCTATACACAGATCCTCTGTGATCAGCAATTGTACACCCCGGTAGAGTCCGCCAAAAATATTAAAGTCCCCACAAATAGGAGCAATGTCTACATTGGCTGTATTATTTACCAGTATATCCAGTTTGGCATCTTTTCCTGGCTGCAAAAAATCCGTTAATTCAGCAACAAAGGCAGTATAGCCTCCCCGGTGTTGCATCACAAATTGATTATCAACAAACACATCCGCAATCGTTTGTGCCGCATCCACTTTAAGAAAGATTCTTTTCCCTTCCCACTCCACAGGCACATGCAATGCTTTTCTGTAAGTAGACAATCCACGATAGTAATCTGTGTTGCCATACATGCCATCGGCAGCGTTCCATGTATGGGGAAGATCAACCGGTTCCCCCTTTGCGAAAGCATCAAATCCCCGTATGATATGCCAGCCATGATGCAGAGTGAGTGTTTCAGTAGCTGAAGCTGAGATAGAAAAAGAAAGGATGGTAAACAATAAAATCTGAATGGTAGTCTTCATGGTTATTTAAATGTATTAGAAATGTGTTTTACTCCGGTTCTATTCAGGGAGTAAAAATAGACATATTCAGAACAAAAAACAAACCATCATTACCGGTAGAACTATTACCACCCTTGCTTGTTTATTCATATAGATAAAAAAGAATAAAGGGAGGAATATGCAGATATATAACAGGGAGCTGAGCTGGCTTGCTTTTAATAACAGGGTCTTACAGGAGGCCCAGGATCACACAGTACCTCTCATTCAACGGCTTCGTTTTCTGGGCATTTTCTCCAACAATCAGGATGAGTTCATTAAGGTGCGGGTGGCGAACCTGCTACGGATGCAACGCCTGAAGGATGGCAAAAACCAGAAAACAGTAGAAGGATATCCGGTAAAAGACATATTGGCAGAAGTGTACGAACAGATTGAAACCTCGCAAAAGTCTTTTACGGATACGTATGAGTCCATTCTATCGGAGATGGAGCAAAACGGGATCTATGTGTTGAATGAAAAAGAGATCTCTGCAGAACAGACCGCTTTTTGCAAAGATTACTTTTCCCGCCAGGTGAGTCCGCTGATTGTGCCGCTGATGATCCGGAAGTCCACGAAGATGCCTTTTCTGAGTGACCAGAATGTCTATCATGCCGTAAAAATGAGTCTGGATGATCAGAAGAGCATCCGGTATGCTATCATCCCTTTACCCATTACCAAAGAATGCCCCCGGTTTGTCCAGTTACCTTCTCCGGAAGGACGGAAAGACATTATCTTTTTAGATGATATTATCCGGTTGTGTCTGAATGAAATATTCTTTATGTTTCCACATGACCAGATATCTGCCCATACATTTAAAGTCATACGGGATGCCAACCTGACCGTAGATGATGATATCTCCAAAAGCCTGCTGGAAAAAATGGAAGCCAGCTTAGAGAACCGTCAACACAGAGAAGCGGTCCGGATGGTCTATGATCATGAAATGCCGGATGACCTGCTGGAAATACTTACCTCCAAATTAAAATTGAAGGACTTTAAGATCTTAGGAAGCAGGCGGTATCACATGATGAAATACCTGATGAAGTTCCCGGTTGTTAATCCGGCGTTGGAGTATGACAACCCTCCTCCCCTTTATCATCCGGAGATCCCTCATTTCTCCAGTATCATCCAGGTGATCAAGGAGAAAGATATTTTCCTCAATTTCCCTTATCATACGTTTAACCATGTGATTGATTTTCTCCGGGAAGCGGCTATCGATCCGAAAGTTTCGAGGATATGTATCACGCTCTACCGCACCGCGGAACAGTCTAAAGTGATCAACGTACTGATCAATGCCGCAGAGAATGGGAAAGAGGTGATCGTTTTAGAGGAGTTAATGGCTCGTTTTGATGAGGAACAAAATGTAGTAAATTCGGATAAACTACAAAAAGCCGGAATCAAAGTGATTCATGGCATACCAGGTTTGAAAGTCCATAGCAAACTGATCTATGTGGAACGGAAAGAGAAGGGAGTGCTCGTTGGCTACACGTATGTAGGAACCGGCAACTTCAACGAGTCTACCGCACAGATATATAGTGACTTCGGACTACTGACCTCCCATCCCCAGATCGCACTGGATGCAAATGCGGTCTTTGAATTCCTTCAAAACCCGCATAAACACTTTACCTATAAACAACTGATCGTCTCTCCCTATTTTATGCGGAACCATTTCGAAAAACTGATTGAAAAGGAGATCCGGAATAAGAAGAAAGGGAAAAAGGCATATATCTATGCCAAGTTTAACGGTTTGACAGATACCCGGATGATCAATCTGTTATATAAAGCCAGTCAGGCAGGCGTGGAGATCCGGCTGATCATACGGGGAACATGCTGTTTGCAACCGCAGGTGAAAGGACAGAGTGACCACATACGGGCAACCAGTATTGTCGATAAATACTTAGAACATACGCGCCTCTTTATTTTCCATAGTGGCGGGGAAGAACAGACCTACATTTCCAGTGCCGACTGGATGACCCGGAACTTAGATAACCGGATCGAAGTAGGGGTTCCTATTTTAGACAAAAAGATAAAAAAACGATCCGGGATGTTTTTGATATCCAATGGGCAGATAATATCAAAGCAAGAGATTTGAGAGTATTAGGAAAAAACAATTATATAAAGAAAAATGCAAAGAAGCCTTGCCGGTCGCAACTTGCTTTATATGATTACTATGCACAAAAAACATAAAACAGCTATGGAGCAGATCACACTCGCCGCCATCGACATCGGATCCAATGCCATCCGGTTTCTGGTCAATAATATTGAACGCTGCCACGGAAAAGATATATACAAAAAAGTAGCCTTCCTGCGGGTTCCGATCCGGCTTGGAGAAGATGTGTTCGGAAACGGGGAGATCGGAGAAAGCAAGGCTGAACGATTGTATCATGCCATGCAGGGATTTGCTTCCATGATGAAAGCTTACCAGGTAAATCAATACTTAGCCTATGCGACCAGCGCTATGCGGGATGCCCGGAACGGGAATGAGATCGTCCGGTCTATCCTGCAAAAAAGCGGGATCAGGATCGATATTATCACCGGACAACAGGAGGCAGACATCATACTGGAAGCCGGAGCGGGCAAATACACAGTAGATCCGGGCAGGAACTATTTATATATGGATGTAGGGGGAGGAAGTACGGAAATCACATTGATCAGCGGACAAAAAAGATCAAATCCTATTCTTTCCAGATCGGAACCGTGCGTATGCTTGCCGGGAAAGTCACGAAGGAGGAAAGAGAGAAGTATAAGAAATGGTTGAAAGAAGCCTACAGGGATTATGCACCTTTAAGTATTGTGGCTTCGGGAGGAAATATTAACAAGATCCATAAACTCATCGGCAGCAACAAGGATCAATCTGTCAGTTATGTAGAGTTGAACGTACTCTACGATACGTTGAAAGGGATGACCTACGAGGAACGAATGACAGACTATCAGCTCAATCCCTATCGTGCCGATGTGATCATTCCCGCTATGAAGATCTTCCTTACCGCCAGTAAGATCTGTAAAGTCAGCGACTTGTTTGTACCCAAGATAGGTTTGGTAGATGGGATCATTCACCATCTTTACACCCGCCATCCGGATGTTAAAAAGTAAACTTTCAACGATTTGACCGTGTTATGATTAATAGAATCAGAATCATTTAATAGCTAACAACAGATGAGAAAAGAGATCCTGAAAAAGCTCATAGCGACTCCGGGTAGTAAACACAAAGTAGCCAATTTTGACGCTGGCTTTACAGGCCGTATCAATAAAGAAGAAGCGGATATGCTTCGTTTGAAGAACGTGGATAAGTTGGCCAAACTACAAGACCGGTTGTATGCACAGGACCGGTATGCAATCTTAGCAGTGTTCCAGGGTATGGACGGTGCCGGCAAAGACGGGACGATCAAACATGTGATGTCCGGTATCAATCCGCACGGCTGCCAGGTTTTCTCTTTTAAACAACCCTCCAACGAAGAACTGGATCATGACTATCTGTGGCGGATCAGCAAATGCCTTCCCGAAAGAGGACGGATCGGCATATTCAACCGCTCCCACTATGAAGATGTACTGATTGCCAAAGTGCATCCTGAGATCCTGTTAAGGAATAAACTTCCGGATGTGCATACATTGGAAGATGTCAACAAAAAGTTCTGGACTAAAAGGTACAGACAAATCAATAACTTCGAACAGTACCTGGTCGAGAATGGCATCATTGTCATGAAGTTCTTTCTCAATGTCTCACAGGAAGAACAACGCAGACGCTTTATCAGCCGTCTGGAAGAAGAAGATAAAAACTGGAAATTCTCGTCCTCCGACTTTGAAGAAAGCCAACACTGGGACCTGTACATGAAGGCCTATTCGGATATGCTGGCCCATACCTCTACGGAGATTGCCCCCTGGCATGTCATACCAGCTGACAACAAATGGTATATGCGCTATGTCGTTGCCCAACTGATCTGTGATAAGGTAGCCGCACTTAAACCCCAATTTCCCAAAGTGACCGCAACACAGCAACAACAGATCAACACCTACAAGCGCTTACTATTAGATGAAACAGAAGATGTTAACACGGACATGCTCGAAGAGAAAGAGGCAGTAGGAGTTGGAAACTAATAAAATAGTGAAGATAAGGAGTTACACCCAACGGATAAAATGCCTACCTTTGCTGTGGATTTTAAAAAAATCATTTAAAACTTTATCATATGGACGAAGGACCGTATAATAGAAAAAAAAGCAAGCAGAAGTATTAATCCCTCTGTAAGGGTCCTATGTCTCCTTACAGAGCTAAAAATGTAAGGAGGCGATATGAAAAATCAAAACATCGTTCAAATCCAACAGCTCATTGACAGCAAAAACTGGATCGTTCTGAAAGAAGAACTGAACACCCTACAACCTGTAAAAATCGCGGAGATCATTGAGGAATTATCCAAAACGGATGGAATTATTCTGTTCCGGCTGTTACCTCGTGCCTTGGCTACCGAAACCTTCTCCCACTTATCGCAGGAAGATCAGGAAGATATCATTGAAGGGCTGGCCTCTAACAGTAACAAGATAGCAAATCTCCTGAATGATCTTGACCCGGATGACCGTACGGCTTTCTTTGAAGAACTACCCGGCAAAGTAAGCCAACGCCTTTTCCAGATGTTGTCCCATGAAGAGCGTGAGATCACTCTCCGTCTGTTAGGTTATCCCGAAGATAGTATCGGCCGGTTGATGACACCGGAATATGTTGCGGTTAAGCCCTGGTTTACCGTTGCCGAAGCATTGGAGCATATCCGTACATATGGCAGGGATTCGGAAACATTGAATGTGATCTATATCGTAGACTCCCAGTGGAAACTGATTGACGACCTGCGGATCAAAGAGATCTTGTTGGCCTCTCCGGATCAGAAGATCTCTGACCTGACGGACAATAAATTCGTAGCCCTAAATGCCTACGATGACCAGGAAGTCGGAGTACGTATTTTCCAGGAACAGGACAGGGTGGCTCTTCCGGTTGTGCACACAGATGGAACGCTGGTAGGTATCGTAACATTCGACGACATGATGGACGTTGTCGAAGAAGAAAACACCGAAGACTTCCAGAAATTCGGTTCGTTACAGGATGCTGTCGTAAACCCACTGAAAGCAAGGATCACCACGTTATATAAACAACGGATCGTGTGGTTGATCGCCTTAGTATTTATGAATGTCTTCTCCGGTGCAGCGATCGCAGGATTCTCCGACGTAATAGAATCCGTCGTAGCACTTGTCTTCTTCCTGCCCCTGTTAATTGACAGTGGGGGTAATGCCGGATCACAATCGGCAACCCTGATGATCCGTTCCCTGGCAGTTGGAGATGTACAAATGAAAGACTGGTTCAAGTTATTAGGCAAAGAGTTGTTCGTCTCCCTGCTGTTAGGTATAACGATGGCTGTAGGTGTTACATTAGTAGCCAGTTTTCGTGCTCCGGAAGTGATCATGGTCGTAGCAGCAACAATGATCCTGAATGTTATGGCAGGTAGTATGATCGGCTTGCTATTACCCTTCATATTCACCAGATTCAAAGCAGACCCCGCCACAGCCAGTGCCCCCCTGATCACCTCTATAGCCGATATTACAGGCGTAATGATCTACTTCTCCATCGCCACCTGGTATTTTGGGTTTTGAGAGAAGGAACGGGTAATTAATACTATGGTACTATAAAAAGATCTTGACAAAGGGACATTTTTCTCAGAAGGTGTTATCTTTTTTCTGGCCCACGGCCGTGGGCCCATCGGTTCACACGTGTGATCCCATTGATTCACGTGCGTGAGCCGATGGGATCACAGGCGTGAACCGAAAAAAAGATAGTGTCTTCCTTAAAAAGAAAAGCAGAGGTGTTCAGAAATGATGACTATACCACAGGATTTTTGCTCCATGTTGCTTTTAGTCAAAGGGAATCCGGATAATCAGAACATACATAATCCCTCTTTCTTTTTGGGGATAGAAAAAATCCGGTGCAGCGGGAGCCGCACCGGATAAAAGGAAATGGTCTGAAATATTAAAATGATTACCAACCTGGATTTTGTTCAATATTCGGATTTACATTTATTTCTGTACTTGGGATCGGTAATAACTCATGTTTTCCGCTCTGAAAACCAAAGTTTGAATTAGTATATCTTACAGTAGCACCGGTTCCATTAAACTCGTATACCTCTTTTCCCTGCGTTGCCAGTGCGGCCGGAGCATCTCCCCAGCGTACCAGATCCTGGAAGCGTACACTTTCAGCACAAAGTTCAAGACGTTTCTCAACTTTAATATCATCCATGCTGACAGATCCCAGCGGAGTTAACTGTGCACGGGAGCGGATCTGGTTGACATACTCTGTGGCTTTTCCTGTATTACCATTTCTCAGATGGGCTTCAGCAGCAAGTAATAAAACTTCTGCGTAACGCATCACACGGTTATTAATATGCTGTAGTACATTGAATGCGTTGTAGTAGATCAGGTCACTATACAGGGAACGGTTTTTCCACATAAAGTATCCCTGATGACCATATAATGCTTTCCCATCCACGATGGTCATACCTACGTTATTTTTTACCTGTTCATACGTAAGCATGGTCTGCGTTAAACGATACCCGTCTGCTCCTTCCCTTTCGGTAAATGCGTCATACAATTCTTTTCTGGGATTAAAGAAACCATATCCGGTAGAAGTAACCAGATCATCATATCCGGAATGTATGTTGGATGCATCCATAAATTCAAACCTCCATGCCACCATGATATGTTGCATGTGGTAACGAGCCCAGGCATTGGTCGGGTCATTCCGTATCTGTCCTTCCAGAATCGATTCGGAACAGTTATCTGCCACTGCATGTAATAAGTTATCATAACTCCCTGTATACAGTTCATATTTTCCGGAATTGATCACATTGTCCAGCATAGTTGCAGCATCCGGCCATTTTTCCTGGAAAACATACGCTTTGCCTAAATAGCTTTGAGCGGTCTCTTTGGTGATGCGGATACCGGTCTCCTGATCGTAAGGGTCTGATTTGGAAGGTAAGGCATCCGAATCGATCGCCTCTTTCAAATCCTGTTCAATAAGTGCCCAGGCTTCGGCCGGGATACCATTGGGTTGATGATATTCATCCATCTCTAATAAGTGGTCTATAACCGGGGCATTTCCCCAAAGAGTTACCAGTTCAAAATGAGCGTATGCACGGAAGAATTTAGCTTCAGCGATCACCCGCTTTTTTACATCGGTATCCGGTACTACTTTCTCGATGATCAGGTTCGCACAATAAATAATAGAATACATATTGGAGTATACAGATTCTACCGTACTATTTTCCGTACCAAATGAATATTCATTCAGTTGTTCGTAAAAGGCGTTATCCCCTCTACCACCACCTCCGCACCACACGTCGTCGGCCAGCAGGTTTTTCAGGAAATACCAGTCATAATATCCGGCATACCATTGATCATATAGAGCAGCAGATGCCTGCAATACTTCTTCATCTGTTTCATAAAAGTCATCCTGACTCCCTACATTTCCATGTTTTTCAATATCCAGTTTGTCTATACACCCGGATAAGGCTGTCGCACATATAAACAGGAATAATATATATTTGATTTTCATTTTCGTATTTATTTATAGGTTAATTAGAATTCAATGTTGAAGCCGAATACAACTTTTTTAGAAGTCGGATAAGAGCCTTTATCCATCCCCATCGCAGATATATCAGAACCAGCGGATGCTTCCGGGTCGAATCCCGGATATTTGGTAAATGTTACGAAATCATCCAGCGATGCATATAACCGGAAATTATTGATATATGCTTTGTTGATCCATCTTTTGGGCAGTGTATAACCCAATTGGATCTGCTTGATCTTGAAATAGGAACCATCATAAACTAACGCGTCACTGGCTAAGTATTTATCAAAGTCATTCATACCCGCACGTGGTACGGATGCGTTGGTGTTGCTATTAGTCCACCGGTCGTTGTAAAAAATATTTTTTAGTTTATTACTGGCCAGATAGTCAGAGCGGGCAATACCATTGAAGATATCATTCCCCTGCGAACCGGTACCGAAGATCGTCAGGTCAAAACCTTTCCAACCTGCTGTTAATGTGATACCATACGTGAAATCAGGGATTACATCACCGATATATGTTTTATCATCATCATTGATCACGCCATCTCCGTTGATATCTTTAAATACCGGATCTCCTGTTGTTGGGTCTACATGGTCAAACTCATAGCCCCGGAAATAATAAACCGGATAGCCTTCTTCAAAATAGGTTACTGTGGTGGTATGGAAATTGGTTCCGGCTATACGGGCAAGAGAAGGATCTAAGTAGGTGACTTTATTTTTCAGGGTAGCCAGGTTCGCACGGATACCATAGGATACTTCCCCGATACGGTCACGCCAGTCTAATTCGAATTCAAAACCATTGTTTTTTACGTCTCCGGCATTCATGGCGGGAGTGACTCCTCCCAGACTTAAAGAAGGTTTTGTGTCTTTTACCAGCAGGTCTTTGGTCCGTTTTTCGAAATAATCCATGCTAAATGTCAGTCGGTCATTAAAGAAACGGGAGTCAATACCAATATTGATCTGTTCGGACGTTTCCCATTTTAATTTGTCGTTACCCATGGTAGAAGGTTTGGCACCTGTTACATATTCCACATCTGTGACAAATGGGTAAAGTATGGTATTATCATCTCTTCTGCTGGAGATATCTGTGGTATAAGCATATTTGTTCTCTTCCAAGGCCGCTAAACTACCGTTTTGTCCCCAACTGGCACGTAATTTCAGATAAGAAACCGGATTAGCATCTCCCATAAAGAACTCTTCATTGGAAATGATCCATCCTCCGGATACGGCAGGGAAATACCCCCAGCGGTTGGCTGCCGGCAAATAAGATAAGTCGGCGGCATCTGCACGTAAAGAGGCTTGCAACATATACTTATTATCATAGTTATAACCGATACGTCCGAAGTAAGCTAATTTAGCTGTCCGGGTTTTCTCTCCTTCCAATGTCCGGGTAGCAGATGCGGAAGCATAATTAAAATACCCAAAAAGGATATCGTTTTTCTGGATAGCGTGTTCGCCGTTTGCGCTTAACCCCGCTTTGGTATAATCATAACTCTGTTCCTGGAATGACATACCCACCATCGCAGACAACTCATGTTTATTGATCTGTTTGGTATAGTTGGCGAAATTTTCCCATTGATAATAAATGGTAGAAGAGGTTTCGTTTTCTATACCTACATAGTCCCTGCTCTGCATGGTATTACCGAAAAACGGATAATCGTATGTTGGTTTCCGTTTGGCAGATAAGCGATAACCCAGCCGGGAGGTAAATACAAATCCGTCAAAAGGTGTCAAATCTGCAAAAATAGAACCATTTACATTAAATCCACTTTCCGAAGCTTTGGATCTGTCACGCATGATCATAGGATGGTATTGCTCTGAAGTGTAGAATTTGGAAACGGAATAATAATCTCCGTTTTTATCCGTCAATAGCTCTTTTCCTTCGCTGAGTGCTTTCTGCATTTCATCCGTGATATTATTAGGACTATAGGAATAAGGAGTTAACGGATCTAACTGAAGAGTCGCAGCCAAAAGACTTCCATACTCATTGTTTTCAGATACATTCTTACGATTATATTTTCAATCTGGTTGGTAGTTCCCACTTTTAGCCAATTATCTACCCGGTAGTCTGCGTTGATGGTTGCAGTCATACGTTGATATGTGTCTGCATTCCCTTTGACGATCCCATCATTATCCAGATAGGAGAGAGATAAATAGTAACTACCACTTTCGTTAGCTCCCTGGATAGAAAGGTTATGTTTTTGCATTTTTGAGTTCTCAAATGTCTCCTTTGCCCAATTGGTATCTGTATAACCATCCCAGCCACTGGATATGGCTTCCTGAGTAAGAATATTCCCTTCGGTCATATAATTGATATACTCCTGTGCATTCAACAATTTAGGCATACGGGCCAGCGATTGAGAAGAGAACTGGAAATCATAAGCTACACGGGCTTTTCCTTTTTGTCCCTTCTTAGTCGATATCAGAATTACCCCATTCCCTGCTTCCGCACCATAGATCGCCGCTGATGCCGCATCTTTTAATACTTCCATAGAAGCAATATCATTCGGGTCTAACCCGCCAATATCGGTCTGGCGGATACCATCCACTACATACAGCGGTTTGGAAGACACATTCGAACTGTATCCACGGATACGGACTTCAGGAGAGGAACCAGGTGAACCGGAAGTCTGTACGATCTGTACACCGGCAGTCTTACCCTGCAAAGCCTGCTCCGGACGGGTAATCGTCCGGTTCATCATATCTTCGGACTTTACCTGGGAGATAGCTCCCGTAACCGAGCTTTTCTTCTGTACCCCATATCCGACCACTACCACTTCATCCAAAGTCTGTGTGTCTTCCCGCATAGTAATGCTAATCGAAGACCGTGTACCCATGTTTACTTCCTGTGTTACATATCCGATATAGGAAAAAACAAGTGTAGCATTGGCCGGAACTGAGAGTTTGAATTCTCCGTTAAAATCTGTAATCGTTCCGTTTGTAGTATTTTTCTGTAATACACTGACCCCGATCAACGGTTCTCCGGTGGAGTCAAGAACTGTACCTGAAACCTGCTGGTCCTGTGCCCAGGCCATACTGCTTCCTGCTATCAAAAACAAAAACAGGACACGCAGCCGGAGATGTAGCTTTCTCAGCTCCATATCTGCCCCTTTTTTAAAATTGAATCTTTTCATAAATAATAATTGTTTGTATTAGAAAAAATATAGGTTAGAAAATCACAATAACCTGAGAGTATAATGTATATCTGAGTTTATAATCCTTTATAGGGAAATGAATTGACAATATCCAATAATTCCTTATCATGGTTGTACCATATATCAGGTTGATTATCAAAGATCATAGTCGCTCCTTTTTCCGGGTTATATACCGGCCATTCGGGCAAACCTTCGGTATTGGGATTACCAGTATAGGCAAAGTTGATCCATGCCTGACTCATTTTATCAGCCAGCAGGTAGGCTTCTTTACCTCCTCCGGTCAAATGGCGGGCGAGATATACGTTATCAAATACAAAAGGTAATTCCATACAGTGGGAAGCCCGGAAGGCATAATCCATCACCGGAGATTCCCAGTTAAAAAGATACATGTACACCGGAGCACCTCCCTGTAGGCTTTTGTAGTTTGCCTGGCGTACAGCATCCGGACGGAACAGGAAGTCTACATCAAAAAGGTCCACCGTCTTGTGTCCGGGGTATGCTTTTCCAAAAGCTTCTATAAAAGCAGTCGCCTTATCCCCGTATCTTTTTTCCAATTCTTCTTTGGCTGTCGCTTTATCTGCATTTTTTAATACCGGATTCCAGCTACCACTCATGAATTCATGTAAAGTGCTACCTATAATCATGGGCACATCAAAAGATGTCTCCGGTGCTTTATCTTCAAAAGGCTGTTGTGGCAGAATGGTTCCATCTACAGTAGGTGACCAGTTAAAAAGGAAAATATTAAATCCGTTTTTTAAACTTTCCTCTTTTACTTTAGTGATCGCTTTTTCTCCCGCCGCTAATAATTTGTCATAAGGCATGGTCTTTAGCTCATCGATTTGTGAAGCTTTAAGCCCTAACTCTTCTACTACGGCAGCTCCTATCCGGCGGGAATACTTCGACTCCATTACCCGGAGGATAGAACCGCTTTGCACAATCGCTTTATGGAATAATCCTTTTGCACTGGGGGTTGCCAACAGGCTGGTTACTTTACCTCCGCCTCCGGATTGTCCGAAAATGGTCACATTCGAAGGATCTCCTCCAAACTCCTGAATATTATTCTGTACCCATTTCAAAGCAGCTACCAGATCCAGCAGACCTACATTTCCGGATTCGGCATATTTCTCTCCGAAAGCCGATAAGTCCAGAAATCCCAGTACATTTAACCGGTGATTTAAAGTGACCACCACCACATCTCCTTTCGCAGCTAAATTCGTTCCATCATAAGAAGGCAATTCCTGACCCGAACCGGCTGTAAAACCTCCGCCGTGTAACCAGACCATGACCGGCCGTTTCTTATTATCTTTCAGAGAGGGAGTCCATATATTTACACGTAAACAATCCTCTCCGGGAACGCCATCATCCCAGTTTGACTGGAAAGCCATTTCATCTACCAGCCATCCGGTCCGGAAAGGTTGCGGACAGGTAGGCCCGTAGGCCCGTGAACTGCGTACTCCTTCCCAGGGATCGGGTTGAGTAGGAGGCATAAAACGTTCAGCTTTGGCATACGGTATCCCTTTAAATATATGGATACCATCTTCTATATAACCGGACACTTTGCCGGATTCTGTTTTGGCAATAGCATCTTTACTATTGACCGTAATTTCTCCTTTAATTTCTGAAATCCTGTTCCGGCTTGTGCGGTTCCCTCCTTCCGAACAGGATGTGTATAGAACGGCATAACAGATGATGGTAATAAGTATGTGTTTTTTCATGCTATTTGGAATTTGTGATCGTTTGTGCCTGCAATAGTAGTATGGATGCGGAAGAGAGGCTTACCAATTCGTATAAATCCCTGTTTGTTTTGTTCACCCCCTGTCGGATTTGTTCAAATATTGTCGGAATTGTTCAAAACCTGCTTTAAAACATTCTTATAGAAGAATATCTCTGCTGAGATAAAATTCTTTTCTATAATTCTGTCTGTATAAAACCACGTGCATATTAACCCGTATGAAAAAAACAATATCTGCCTCCCGGTTTCTTAAGTACAAGTCTTTTTCTGTGCTTTTTCCTGTTTCTATTTTTGACAGGATGTACTTCCGGAAGTTCCCGGCCTGTCGTAACAGATACCTATCTTGTACACTCTGAAAATATATCTAACCAGAGTATTAGCTGTTTTGAGGAAGACCGGTTTGGATATGTCTGGATTGGGACCATCCGGGGAGCAAATAAATATAACGGATACGATTATATCCAGTATTTCAGTACAGAGGATTCCATGAGTCTGCCGGGGAATAGAGTACAACAAATCTTTACTGATTCCAAAGGACGCATCTGGATCTGTACGGCGGTAGGGATCAGTCTCCTGAACCAGCAGGGTGAAGTATCCAGGATACCGATGGAAAGCGATAGCCGGAATGCCCGGCAGATAAGGGAAACCTCTGACGGGCGACTTTTTCTCAATACCTCAAGCCATATTTGTGAGTATGACGAAGAGGAAAACCGTTTCGTCAGCCGGTTTTATTTACCGTTGGAGCATAGTGTGCCGATAAATATCTTTATCGATAAGGCAGACCGCTTATGGGGGATCGGGCTTTACCATATTACCTGTTTTGATGTGGAGAAATACGAAAAACTTTTAACCTTTCAGAATGAGATGACCCCCTATGGTTTTTTACGTTCTAACGGAGAACTATGGTTCTCCCAACCTCAGGGACTTCAAATTATAGATACAAAAACAGGGAACTATATGCCTGTCCCTATGGCTATCCGTGCTCATCCGGTGCTTTCGTCGGCCAACGTGACCCTGATCCATCCGTATGATGAAGTTTCTTTACTGATCCGGACCGATACACATGGATTATACTATTATAATATATATACGAACGAGGTACTACATGAATCCGATAATGGATTCCCGTTTGAAGTGCCGGATATGGAGATCACAGCTTTATATACGGATAAAAATAAAAATCTCTGGATCGGATCCTATGATCAGGGATTTACTGTCCGGTATCATTATAAACAGCGATTTAATACGAACGATTATCTACGGGTACAAACAGAGAATAAGTCTGTTGTGGCTGTCGTTGCCGATAAAGAGAAAAACCTGTGGATCGCTACCCGCAGACACGGCCTGATGCAGTGGAGTGAAAAAGAAAACAGGCTCATTTATATCCCGCTGCAACATTTATTTCCGGATATGCATCCAAACCAGATCCTCTTTTCCGGAATCTTTGTAGATTCCCGGAATCATATCTGGTTACAGGCCAATACACGTCTTGTAGAGTGTAAACTAAACCAGGGTGAACTCCGGCATGTGAAGACGTATCATTTGCCGGATGGTATCAATTGCATGACGGAAGATCATTCCGGAACTATCTGGGGGGCAGGAACCAATGAGTTTATGTATAAACTATCACCCGGAGCTACTGCTTTTGAACAGATCACCCTTTATCCCAAATCCTTTCATTTTACGAATGGCTTATTAACATTATCCGGAGGAAAGTTGATGATCGCTACATTAAACGAACATCTCTATTTTTGGACCCTGCTACGGGTGAAAAACAAGCACTGGAAATTGATCCCTATCTGAACGGCCAGGTATTTATTCCTACAGCATTGTTTGAAGATGCAGAAGGTTTTATCTGGATTGGGACATTCAACACCGGATTACTCCGCTATTCACAACTAACCGGTAAGATCGAACGGATGAGCGATGTGATCTGTAATGATATAACAAGTATCACAGAAGATAGCCAGGGGAATGTATGGATTGGCACCATGTATGGACTGAGTAAATATGACCGTACGGTAGACCGCTTTACGACTTATTATGCCAGCGACGGGATAGGAGGAAACCAGTTTAATGAACGCAGTGTGTGCCGGCTTCCTGATCATACACTGGTCTTTGGAGGAACACATGGACTTACCTTATTCAATCCGATAGATATTACTACCCGCCGGCAAATTCCGCTGTTTGTAGAAGGACTGAAAGTGCATAACCAATTCGTGAAAGCAGCCCCCGGAGGTATCATTGAAACAACAATGGTACATAGTCCTCCCATCAAACTGGCGTATAATGAAATAATATACAGCTACATTATGCAGCACTGGATTATAGTGAATATTCCCGTGTGCAGTACAGTTATAAACTGGAGGGGTTCGATACGGACTGGGTGGAGGCCGGAAACCACAGACAGGCATTTTATTCGAATCTGCCGGCCGGGAATTATACCTTCCGGGTGAAAACAACGAATCCGGATAATACTTTTGTGGAAACGTTTGCCAGTGTGCCGGTTAGTATATCCAGTGCCCCCTGGTTGTCAGGCTATGCTATTCTGTTGTATGGTTTGTTATTCACAGGCATTCTCTACGTGGTCTTCCGGGTGTACCGGCATGTGCAGGCCAACCGCCAGCATGCCTTGCAAAGCCTCCGGGAGAAAGAGCAGGAGCAATATGTCAATAAAATGAATATGAGCTTTTTCTCTAATATCTCCCATGAGTTCCGCACGCCTTTAACCATGATTGCCGGGCCGTTGGGCTTGTTATATAAACGGGAGACTATGTATCCGGAAGAGAAACAGCTACTACAGATCATTCGCCGGAATGTAGACCGGATGTTACGCCTGGTCAATCAGTTGATGGATTTCAACAAACTGGAAAATGACACCTTACGCCTGGAAGTAGAACAAGTGGATGTGATCCATGTATTGAACGAATATCTGGAAATTTACCATTTGAATGTGTTAGAAAAAGAGATCCGGCTGAATCTATATGGATTCAAAGATCGTTGCATGGTCTGGGTGGATACCGACAAACTGGAAAAGATCGTTGCAAACTTGTTGCTTAACGCATTAAAGTTTACACCACCCGGCGGACAGATCGATATAAGGTTTGATATCATCTCTTCCGGTCAGGCCGCAGCGTTATTCCCTTCATCCGGCCAAGAGGTGAATTCGGACTATATGAAGATCTCTGTGGGTGACTCCGGAACTGGTATTCCGGAAGAGAACCTGGAAGAGATATTTAATAAATACAGTCAGGTTGATCAGGCAGCAAATGTTTTCAGGAACTGGGGAACCGGGATCGGACTCTACTTTGCCCGCAGGCTGGCAGAAATGCATCATGGATACATCAAAGCAGAAAATAAACCACAGGGCGGGGCTTTATTCACCTTCATTCTTCCTATAAACGAATCTGTTTATGCGGAAAATGAAAAAAGGACAGTGGCCCGTGATCCAAAGTCATTCCTCATAGAAGGTAAATCTGTGATCAAAGCGGATCATTTTCCCCAGGTGGAAACGAAACCGAAAAAAGACGACAGGCCTACTTTACTGGTTGTGGATGATGATACGGAAATTTCCAATTATCTGCGTGTCTTACTTTCAACGGATTACCAGGTAGAGATCCGTTTTGATGCGGATAAAGCCTGGGAAGCCATAGAAGAAGTAGAGCCGGACCTGATCATCAGTGATGTCGTTATGCCGGGAACAGACGGATATACATTCTGCCGGAAGATCAAAGAGCACCTATCCACCTCCCATATCCCGGTAATCCTGTTGACTGCCAAGACCACCACGGAGGAACATGTAGAAGGAATGAATGTAGGAGCCAATGCGTATATTACCAAACCTTTTGATCCTACTTACCTGCTGGCACTGATCCGTTCCCAACTACGGAACCGTGACAATGCCAGGCGCTTACTGGTAGAAACCACTGGCACACAAACACTCTCAGAAGAGGTGGTATCGGGCAAGGACAAAGTATTTATGGATGATCTGTATGCCTTGATGGAAAAAGAGTTATCCAACCCGGAAGTCAATGTAAGCCAGATGATTGAAACATTAAAAATAAGCCGTACCCGTTTCTATTATAAAGTAAAAGGACTGACAGGTGAGAACCCTAACACATTATTCAAATCTTACAAATTAAATCGTGCCGCCGAGTTGATCCGGGAAGGAAAATACAACATGGCAGAGATTGCCGACAAAACAGGTTTCAGTACCCCATCCCATTTCTCCGCCAGCTTCAAAAAGAAGTTTGGGGTAACCCCCACAGAGTTTATCACAAAGGAAAAGTAAAGCCCGTGAATAAGCACGAGTGGTTGAAAGAATAAGTGAAAGGAATTATGAATCTGTTGGATTTGACTAAGTCCGGTCTATGCTCCCCAGCTGCCTGAATGGTTTACCCCGGTAGGGGTTACATGTGAATAACCGCGGGATGCAATCCCGTGGCAGACAGAGACTCTCATCTTATCAACCCTAAAAGGGTTGAACCCACTTCGGGGTTCCTGATAGGAGGAGGTTGTCGGCCACGGGTTTCACCCGCGGTTATTTACATGCAAGCCCTCCGGGCTTATAATCTTATCGACCTGGCGGATTGGGCTAAGGCCGATCTACGATTACAACCCGACAGCAATGGGTATGAGGATCTCCGGACTCGAAACTTATTCCTTTCTATGCCATCAAAATAAAGCAGGGAATTATTTAAATAACATCGGAACAAACTCAGACAAATAGATACGCCAGTTTTTCCAGATATGCCCCTCTTCTGTTTCGTAATAGATGTAATCATATCCTCCTGCATCCAGTTTTTGACGGAAATCCACACAGCTTTGATAGAGGAAATCTGTCTTACCCATAGCGATCCAATACAATTTAGGTTTCTTACTGAACTGCACTCTCAGCTTTTCATCCAAATTGTCGTAGATAGGTGATTGTACATTTTCGTTAGGAACAATGGCGGCAGAGAAAAGGCCGACATAATCAAACATGTCCGGATATTCTTTGGAAATATGTAAGGAATGAAATCCTCCCATAGACAATCCGGCAATGGCACGGCCTGATTTCTTTTTCACTGTGCGGTAATTACTGTCGATAAACCGGATGACATCCGGAAAACTTTTCTCCATAGATCCTTCCATGGTACGGGGTAACTGCATACTGGGCTTATAAAAACCCTCGGACGACTCTCCCGGCGCAGCTTCCTGGTCTACATTTCCATTGGTCATCACAATGATCATCGGTTTGGCTTTTCCCTGTGCGATCAGGTTATCTAATATTTGTGAAGTACGTCCTAAAGCGATCCAGGCTTCTTCATCCCCACCCATACCATGCAGGAGATATAGAACCGGGTAACTTTTTCCGCTGGTTTCATAACCGGGAGGGGTATAAATCGTCACCCGGCGTGTTTTACTGAGCGTGGGACTGTCATACCATCTGCGGGCCACTGTTCCGTGTGGTACATCATTCACTTTGTAAAGATCAGCGCGTCCACCTTCTATGATAAAGACATTTGTAACAGAAGCCACGTCACGGATCATATATACATTGTTCGGGTCCATCATCTTCAACCCATCCACTATAAAAGAATAACTATATAGTTCAGGTGCCAGTGGTCCGGTTGTATATTCCCATATACCACCCTCTTTTTCTACCATATCCACAGCACCCGGCACATCAAACACTCCATAAGGAGTATCCATCTTTTGTGTAGAGACACAATCACCGGTAATTTGTACGGTTACTGCTTTAGGCGCTTTCAAACGGAATGTAACACTCTTGTCCGGATTTATTTCCGGCGAAATAATGTTGTCGCCTCCCCAGAGAGCCTGTTGAGCAAAGGTTGCCAGGCAAAGCAGGGATGACAAAAAGGTAAGGATCAATTTCTTGTTCATACTCGATACTGTTTTATAAATGATATTAGAATTTCTGTATTGCAATATTACAGATGGACTCCCTGAGTGACTGACAGGCTTGTACATTTGTTTGTCAGATTTATCCAAATCCTATCAGATTTGTTCATATCCTGTCTGTTTTGTTCATTTTACCTCTTTACCGACTGTCTAAATTTTAGACAGGAGTGTAAAAATAGTAGACTCTTTTAAAGGATTGAGTGTTGTATGTTTTTTGTTTTATAGCCCGTTATCTTTTATTAACTAATAAATCCCATATTTTTGCAGCATGCAACTAAATGAGGTTACTAAACAGTTTATTAAAGAACATGCCGGGGATGATCCGGTACGGTTATTATTAAGTGCAGCCCGCTATCCGGAAGTGGATATGCCTTTTGCAGTAGAACAGATCCAGGCCCGGAAGCAGATTAAAGATAAATTACCCGGATGGTATCAGCATACAGATCTGATCTTTCCCTCTAAAATATCAGCAGAACAATGTTCGTCTGAGTCAACGGCCTTTTACAAACAACAATTGGTGGAAGAGGGACAGTCTCTTTGTGACCTGACTGGCGGTTTGGGAATTGATAGCTACTATTTTTCCCGGAAAGTAAGACAGATAACTTATATTGAACGTTTTCCGGAATATTGTGAAGCTGCCCGGCAGAATTTCTCTGTTTTGCAGGCTGATAATGTGATTGTAAAGAATGGAGATGCAACAGAACTGCTACAGGATATAGATCAGGTTGATGTCTTTTATATTGATCCGGCCAGACGAGGAGGGGGAAATAAAAGAGTCTTTGCCTTACAGGATTGTGAACCTGATCTACCCCGGTTACTCCCTCAGTTATTGCAGAAAGCCCCCAGGGTCATAGCCAAACTTTCTCCTATGGTAGATATTAAGATGACGCTGGATCTACTGCCCGGCACAACAGCTATTCATGTACTCTCAGTCAAAAATGATTGTAAAGAGCTTTTATTTGTTATCGAAGGAGAGCCGGATAGGATAGATCCGGTTATTTATTGCTGGAATCTATCTTCTGACAGGGAGGAATTATTTACAACCTCTCCGGAAGAGGAGAAGAGATTATCTGTGGGTAGTGCGGCAGATATAAAAAGATATTTGTACGAACCCAATACTTCTGTTTTAAAAGCCGGTGCTTTCAAAGCTGTTACCCGAACAGGGGTAGAGAAACTTCATCCACACAGTCATTTGTACACATCAGAGGAACTGGTAAATGATTTCCCGGGAAGAAAATTCCGGATAGAAGAGGTAATTCCTTTTACAGGAAAGACGGCAAAAAACCTTTCTAAAGATATTCCCCAGGCCAATATAACAGTCCGCAACTTTCCACTAACCGTAGAAGAGTTGCGAAAACGTACCCGTATAAAAGAGGGTGGTGATATCTATCTGTTCGCTACTACCTGTCTGGCAAATGAAAAAGCCCTGGTCAAATGCCGGAAAGTTTAATTGTATAGTTCGCCCAGATCCCATAATAGGCTGGCTTACCGGAAAGGAAATCATCCTATTGCATAAATAACATAATGATCAACTGGGCGGTAATCACCCGGAGGAACATAGAGAGAGGGTATACGGTTGCATACGATACGGTGGGATCGTCTCCGTCGATGGTTGTATTGGCATACGTAAGCGCCATCGGATTGGCCATACTGCCACAGATCATACCGATATTGCTACCGTAATCTACTTTGAAGAACCAATTAGCCAGTAAACCTATCAGTATAACCGGTACGAAAGTCAGGATAAATCCGATACCGATCCATACAAGACCTTCTCCCTGAAATACGGTTTCAAAGAAATGGGCCCCGGCATCTATTCCTAACCCTGCCAGATAGATCACGATTCCAAACTGGCGCATCATCAGGTTCGCACTTTGCGTGGTGTAAGTGGTTAAATGGAAACGTGGACCAAACGCTCCCATCAGGATACCTATAATAATAGGTCCTCCGGCTATCCCTAACTTCAAAGGCATCGTAAGACCGGGTACACTGATCGGTAATACCCCTAATAATACGCCTAAAGAGATCCCGAGGAAAATAGCGAATAGATTGGGAGCGGTAAGCCGTTTTACTTCATCTCCTAAAATGGTTCCTACAGCTTTAACCGCATTGGCTTCCCCTACAATAGTCAGGCGGTCACCCATTTGCAGGCGTAGTTTAGGAGAAGCTACCAGGTCGATCCCGGCACGGTTTACGCGGGTAATATTGATACCGTATAGATTGCGTAAACGAAGAGAACCTAATTTCACTCCATCCAGCTTACCCTGCGTGACAACAATTCGTCTGGATATAAGTGTGCTATCTACTGCGTTCCAATCGATATCTTCTTTGTTCCAGTCTACATTTTCCTTTTCACCAAATAGCACTTTAATAGCTTCTACATCTGCTTTGGCGGAGATAATTAATAGGTGGTCTTCTTTTTCCAGACGTGTTTCGGAGGTAGGGATCATTACTTTCCGGTCTCGCCAGATACGGGAAATAACAAACTGTTTCCCTGTTAGTTTCATCACCTCCGGAATACTTTTATGGTAAATAGCCGGATTACTGACCAGAAACTCTGCGACATGGGGTTTGGTGACGATGCTTTCTTTATGTTCGCAATAACTTGGCCCGTATACTTTTTTCAAAGTGATAATAGCCAGAATTACACCCATTACACCTAACGGATAGGCAACTGCACAGGCTAGTGACATGTCGGTTACGGTTTTTGTATCTTCCGGATGCATTTGTAAAAAGGCCTGTTGAGCTGCTCCCAGTACAGGCGTATTGGTGACAGCTCCGCAAAGTAACCCAACCATATTGGTTAGCGAAATGCCTGTTGTCCAGTGAAGGATCATGGTAAGAAGTAGTCCGAGGAATATCACTCCTATAGACATTAGATTCAGTTGGATACCTTCTTCTTTGAGGGAGGAAAAGAAACCGGGACCTACCTGTAAACCGAGTGTATAGACAAAAAGGATCAGACCAAAGTTTTGGGCGAACACCATCATTTCCCGGTTGATAACTACTCCAAGGTGGCCGGCGATAATACCGGTAAAGAAGACGAAGGTGATCCCTAAAGAGATCCCAAAAAGCTTTAGCTTTCCCAGATATAAACCAACAGCCGCAACGAGTGATATTACTACAATTGCCTGTATAACAGTGGGCTCAGAGAAAGCCTCAAGCAACCAATTCATGTTTGTGCATTTTATAAACGTCGACAAATATAGATATTATTTTTATTGACAATCGTTAATTGTACGATCGGTACTGTATTTTATTTACAGAACCAATAGATTAAAAAGATAGTTGTATCCGGATTTGACTAAAGAAAATCTTATTTTTGTATCTATTATGTTAAAACTAATTCATACGGCAGACTGGCATCTGGGACAAACCTTTTTTGGGTATGACCGGGATGAGGAACATATGGCTTTCCTGAAATGGCTTTTGGTGGTTTTGGAAGAGCAACAGACAGATGTATTGTTAATCTCCGGTGATATATTCGATGTGGCTAACCCTTCGGCGCTGGCACAGCGCCGTTTCTATCACTTCCTGAAAGAAGCGAATAAAGTAAATCCTTCTTTACGGATAGTTATTACTGCCGGCAACCATGATTCGGCTACCCGTCTGGAAGCACCCAATCCTTTGTTGAAGGAGTTAAATATCTCTGTTGTAGGAGTGATCAAACGAACGGAAGACGGGCTGCTCGATTTCAACTCATTAGTTTTACCCCTATTCGACAAACAGGGACAAAGGAGAGCCTGGTGTATGGCTGTTCCTTTTCTGCGTCAGGGAGATTATCCTCCGCCGGAAGAGATGCCCGATAGCTATGTAGCAGGTGTATACCGTATGTACCAACAATTATATGCCTATGTTGATGCCATGCGACAACCGGATGAGGCAATCCTGGCAATGGGCCATTTGCATGCAACAGGGGCAGAGTTGACCGAGAATGACCGGAGTGAACGGATCATTATGGGGGGATTGGAGTCGGTCTCTTCCGATACTTTTCCGCACGAAGTAGCTTATACGGCCTTAGGACATATCCATAAAGCACAACGGGTTGGGGGGAGAGAGAATGTCCGGTATGCAGGTAGTCCCTTGCCCATGTCTTTTTCAGAAACAAACTACCGTCATCAGGTGGTCTCTATAACGATCGAACAGGATAAAGCGTTCTCTATAGAATCTCTTCCTGTACCCCGGATGGTGGATCTGATCCGCGTGCCTGCTCAACCTGTTCCTCCTGCTGAAGTGGAAGAGCTGTTAAGAGATTTGCCGGAGAAGACAGACCAGGCAGAACATACATTGCCTTATCTGGAGGTACAGGTGCTTTTAAACGAACCCGACCCGGGTTTTCGTCACCGGGTAGAAGAGATACTGGCGGATAAAGCAGTCCGGCTGACTTCGATTGTGCCCTCTTATCCGAAAGTGGAAAAAGAGTCCGGCTTTCATCCTCTATCTTATAATGATCTGCAGGCTATTGATCCGTTGGAGATGTTGAAACATTCGTATGTGGCTAAATATGGAAATGATTTGCCACAGGAGATAGAAGAGTTGTTCCACCAGGTAATACAGGAGGTGAACCTATGAAGATCTTAGCGATTGGAGGATGTAACTTAGCCTCTCTGGAAGGGGATTTCTTGATTGATTTTACAGCAGAACCATTAGCCTCTACGGGTATATTTGTTATTTCCGGTCCTACCGGAGCCGGAAAGTCTACAATCCTGGATGCGATGTGTCTGGCATTGTTTGCCCGTACGCCCCGTACGGATCAGGCAAAGGAGAATAAAGTCTATGTAAAGGATGTCAATGATGAGGTTCTTATGCAAAGTGATCCTCGTTTTCTTTTACGAAGAGGAACGGCTACCGGATATGCACAGGTAGATTTCTTTGCCATGAATGGTTTTCGGTATCGTGCCCGCTGGTCAGTTGCCCGTGCCCGTGATAAAGAGAATGGGCGGTTGCAGCAGATGCGGCAGACGCTCTATAATCTGGATAAGGAACAGGAGGAGCAGGGTACCCGCTCGGATATACAAAGCCGTATCATTGATCTGATCGGATTGACATTTGATCAGTTTACCCGTTCTGTCTTATTAGCACAGAATGATTTTTCTACTTTCCTGAAAGCTGAACAAGGTGAGAAAGCAGCTCTACTGGAAAAACTGACTGGCACGGAACACTATTCGCTGATCTCCCGGCGTATCTATGAAAAGAATAGCCTGGCAAAAGCGGCGTATGATAAGTGTAGTTTGCAAGTACAAAGCGTTGAATTGTTGACTGAAGAAGAGGAACAGGAGATACGCACCAGGCTATCAGAAGCAGAAGTTCGTATCGGAAAATTAGAGAAGGCAAAAACAGATCAACAGACATTGGTCGAAGCTGTACATAGCATGGAGCAATTGGTCTCCAATAAACAACAGCAACAAAAAGAAGCACTCGGAAAACTGAATCAGGCACTTGATACTTCCCATAAAGCCCGGAAGGAGTTCGAAGAGAGTAAACAGGAACAACAAGAGGCAGAACAGTATTACCAATCCATCCGGCAGGAGATTGTACAGGCCGGTAAACTGGATGTTCAGATTGAGTCGGTGAAAGGGATCGTTGCAGATGTTGAGAAGAACTGGAAGGCTATTGTACAGGAGAAACAGGAAACTGAAAAACGCTTCAGGCAATTGGCAGAACGTCAGGAACAGGGTTTGACGAAAGTTCTACAATTAAAGGAATGGTTTGAAAAATATAGATCCAAAGAAACTTTTGCAGAACAGTTGTCTGTTTTATTACTACATCTGGATGCAGCCTATACAGTTCGTGAAACATTGAACGTATCGGAAAAAAAGCTTTCTACCTTAAAGCAACAAATAGAAGGGATAGATAAGCAAATACGCTCCTCCCAACAACTGATACAACAAAAGCAACAAAACCTGAAACGGCTGGAAGAGCAGATTCTTTTGATGGAGCAACAACTCAAAATGTCAGATGTGCCAGCTATGGAAAAGTCTTTGAATGAGCTACGTTTAAAGAGGGAACAACTATTGATAGAACAGGCTCAGTTTGTTACAACAGGAGATATTAAAGCCCTGCGTGATAAATTAGTTGAAAATGTTCCTTGTCCGGTATGTGGTAGTTTACAACATCCATACGCCTCTGAAGAAGCGAGTGAAAGAATAATGCAACTGGCAAAAGAGATCGCAGATATTACCTTGATTGTAAAACAGTTGACGGAGGAAATTACACTTTGTAACAGTCGCCAGAAACAATTACAGGAGTTACAACAGAAACGATTTGTACTGGATAAAGATCTCTCGGTAACACGACAGGAACAGGTAACCCTTGTTAATCAGCAGACACGCTTCTCAGAACAGATCGCAGAAGAAAACCAGCGGTTTGCAGATCAATCAGCAGCATTAAACAAAACATTAAGTGAGGCCGATAAACTACTGGGAAATCATTCCTGGCAGGCAAACTGGTTGAAAGACCCGGATACATTCCGCAGCAAATTAGTGCAGTTCTCGAATCAATGGCGTGAGAATAAAGAAACTTTATTGCAATTGGAGCGCCAGCTGAGTGGCTGGAAGTCGGAAACAGCATCTTATCAAACTTTCCTCGATAAAGTGGTCCGGCAGGAGAAAGAGGCACAAGAAGTATATACAAGCAGACATAAACAATGGACAGCCTTACAAAATGAACGGAAAAGACTGTTAGGTGGCCGTACAGTAGAAGTAATCGAGAAAGAATATCAGGCAAGGCTGGAAAAGCTAAAAGAGAAATTGGAACTATTACAAAAGGTACAGGCAGAACAGGCAGGGATTGTAGAACAAATGCGGGGAGTTACTGAACAGATCACCCAGGATATAGAGAAGGCATCTCAGGATTTGGCTGCCCATAAGGCAACATTAGCACAGTGGCAACAGGCTTATCAGGAAGAGGCCGGAGAAAAAACATTAGAGCAGAATCTGAAAGAGGTAATGGCACGTAAAAGTGAATGCCAGTTCCGCTTGCGTACACATGAAGAGAATAAGAAGAAGGTCGCTGATCTGCAGGATGAGTTAAACCGTTTGAAACAAAACAGTGAAAGATGGGCTAAATTAAATGAATTAGCAGGTTCGGCAGATGGAGCCAAATTCCGGCGTATTGCCCAAAGCTATACCCTGGATGTCCTGTTGAATTATGCCAATGTACAATTAAGGAGCCTCACCAGCCGTTATCGGCTGGAACGTGTGCCGGAGACGCTTGCCTTACAGGTTATCGACCGGGATATGTGTGATGAGATCCGGACGGTGCATAGCCTTTCGGGTGGTGAGTCTTTTCTGGTTTCACTGGCATTAGCCCTGGGTTTATCATCTTTATCTTCCAATCGCATGAAGGTGGAGAGTCTGTTTATTGATGAAGGATTCGGCTCATTGGATTCAGATACCTTGCGAATGGCGATGGATGCGTTGGAAAGCCTGCGTACCCAGGGAAGAAAGATCGGTGTGATCTCACACGTGCAGGAAATGACAGAACGTATTCCTACCCAGATCCAGGTGTGCCGTGCCAGTAATGGTAGAAGCTATATGGAGATCAAATAGTTAGCCCCGTAGAAAAATATGGATACATTTCAGGTCATACAGCCTTCCATGTTGCTTGCACCTTATGTGAAGCAATATTGTGAAACCTTTTATTTCAGATCAGATAATTACATGGCTGACCCCTCATTATGCTTTTATGGCTGGTATTTCGGCAGACATACTAAAAGCGGGTTAAACGTATGTAATTCAGCGTGGTGAAGTACATAAGGTTAACATGCAGTATTTAGAGGGCTTATCCAACCAGGTTATCGCCCAAAGTTAAACATTTCTGATTCTGTACGGGCTGCATCCATGATCCGGATTAATTCCCGTACTTTACCGGGTTCCAGGTCTGCCAGATTATGATCTTCATGTATATCTGTTTCCAGATCATACAATTCGTGCCACATACCCTGATCACTATGAATTCCCTGACGGATCAGTTTCCATTTTCCCTGTCTCAGTGCCTGACGGCCTCCTTGTTCATGGAATTCCCAATACAGATAAGGGTGTTCCTGCTGATTATTCGTTGACAAGAGAGTCGGAAGGAAAGAGATTCCATCTGTTGCTCCCGGTAAAGGAGTTCCTAAAAGATCCGCAAAGGTCGGCATCATATCCCAGAAGGCGGATATATGGTCTGTTTCCGTTCCGCTTTTAATTTTTCCGGGAGCCCATGCGATCATCGGGATCCGGATTCCTCCTTCATACAAATCCCGTTTGATTCCTTTCAGTGGCCCGCTACTCCGGAAGAATACCGGATCTGCCCCACCTTCCTCATGAGGACCATTGTCACTGGTAAAGAATACCATCGTATTTTTGTCTAATCCCTGGGCTTTTAATTCCTGCATAATTTCTCCTACGTACATATCCAGACGGGCCACCATGGCTGCGAAAGAGGCACGGGGCTTTTCCGAACGGTAATACCCTCCGGGTTGATCAAACACGGTTTCTTCAAATTGTCCTTCATACAACTTATAGATGGAATCATGAGGAAGATTGATCTCCGCATGAGGTAAGGTATAGGTCAGCATCGCGAAGAACGGTTCTTCTTTATGCGTCCGGATAAAATTCAGGGCCTCCTGATGGATCAGGTCATGGGAATAAATCTTTCTTCCCAGGTTCTCATTTTCTTCAAACACTACCCGTTCCCGGTTACGCCATACATGTTCCGGATAGTAGGTATGCGCCTGACGTTGGCAATTGTAACCGTAGAACTCATCAAATCCCATCGCATTGGGATCGGAAGAAGAACCGGGATATCCCAATCCCCATTTGCCAAAGATTCCGGTCGCATATTCCTGAGACTTAAATAGCTTTCCCAGTGTATAGGTGCCTGCGTCCATCGGCATCTGCCCTTCCGGTTCGACTTCCCTGTTTCCACGGATTTGTGTATGCCCGGTATGAAATCCCGTCATCAGGGAGGCCCGGGAAGGGGCACTCACCGTACATCCGGCATAATGCTGCCGGAATAGCATACCTTCCGCAGCCATCTGATCCAGATGAGGCGTGGAGATTAATGTCTGACCATAGCAACCCAGATCACCATAGCCCAGATCGTCACATAAAATATAGATCACATTGATGGGTTCATTTTTCTGCTCTACTTTTTCCGAACAACCTGACAACATCGGGAGCAGGGATCCGGAAACACAGATGATAGGTAGTGTTTTCATTGTATTACATTTAAAGTGATTGTCTCTTCTTTCAGTTCATGGCTGTGGATACGGATCGTTCCTATCCACGCTTTCTCATCAGGTTGTACCAAAAGTACATATTTTCCACGAAAAATACGGCATCCTGGTTTTTTATAGCTTATCTGGGATCTGCTTATTCCTTCTTTACTTAAAGTGAGACAACAGGTGATATATAAAAAAGGAAAGGTTATAGGACGTGTTATTACAAAAAAAGAGATTGTCTCGCAATAGAAAAATAAGAAGTTTCCAAATCCTTTATTTTTCTATTGTGAGACAGCCTCTTTTTTACTTGTATGATGGAAAAATTATAAGTCGATATATGTTTCCATGAATTTGGCTCCTGGCTCCGGCGTGATAATTACGCTCTGCGTATTGGCCGGAATCAGTACAGTTTGTCCCTGGTGTACGGAGATCTCACTACCGTTATTATCTTTGATCGTTGCTTTGCCACTCATACAGATATAGACAACGAATGAATCCAGATTGGAGAAATCACGACTCATTGGCTGGTCGATATCTAACAGGTTGGTTGTAAAGTACTGGCATTTTACTAACTCCACTTTCTCGTTGGGTTGTTCTTCGTAGGCTGTACGGTAGTCCGGATAAAGCGTATAGTCGATGGCATCTTTTGCCAGTCCGGTATGAAGTTCGCGACCGTTACCATTGGCATCTTTACGGTTATAGTCGTAGATACGATAGGTAATGTTACTGGTTTGCTGGATCTCTGCGATAAAGCAACCTGCACCGATGGCATGTACACGGCCTGCCGGAAGGAAGAATACATCTCCTTCTTTTACCTCATAACATTGTAATACGTCCATAATGGTATTGTTCTCCACACGCTCTACGTATTCGTTTGCGTCGATCTGTTGGGAGAAACCGGAGTATAAAGTGGCACCTTCTGCTGCTTTTACTACATACCACATTTCTGTTTTGCCAAATGAGTTGTGACGTTTTTTGGCCAGTTCATCGTCCGGATGTACCTGGATCGAAAGATTGTCACGCGCATCAATAAACTTGATCAATAGTGGGAAAGTAGTTCCGAAACGATTCATTACTTTCTCTCCTACCAATTCTTTTCCATAGGTCTTGATCAGTTCATCCAGGGATTTACCTTCCAGTTCTCCGTTATCAACCACAGAGAAATTATCGTCCACATGAGAAAGCTCCCAGCTCTCTCCGATACCATCCTGCACAGGAGTAATACCTTTGAACGGGCAGATGTCAGAACCGCCCCAGATGATCTTTTTTAGAATCGGCTTAAATGTAAATGGATATAACATACTTGTGTTTAATAAATTATTATTAGTAATCAAAGGAATTAAGGAGTTAGCAGTCGCTTTGCTCGTTAGGAATAAAAAGCAATATTTACCGACTTAACCACTTTAACTTCTTTGACTCCTTGCCTACTTTTTTACTTTCCTCAAAACCACTGCACTACGGGCAGGAATATAGATCTTTAACCACTCTTTTTTCTCCTTTTTATACAAAGGATCAAACTGGGTGAAATGACGGATCGTGTCATCTGCCAGTCCAAAACCACCGAAGCGGGTAGCATCTGTATTCAGTACCACTTCATATTCACCCGGAGGCGTCAGGAAGCCATATCCCGGATAAGATTGGCTGGGGCTGAAGTTGAATATGAACACCAGATCTTTACGCATATAAGCAAGGACCTGATCCGCGTCACTATCCCAGATTTTTTTAATGGCTGTTGCCTGAAAATTCTTTACACTTTTGATCAGTTCGATCATCTCCCGGTCAAATTCTCCCAGATACTGATATTTCAGATCTTTATTATCCACCAGATCCCATTGCCGGCGGGCATATTTATGGGACCAGCCGTTTCCTTCCCGGGGAAAGTCTATCCACTCCGGATGCCCGAATTCATTTCCCATAAAGTTCAGATAACCTCCGTTAATGGTCGATGCGGTTACCAGCCGGATCATTTTATGGAGTGCCATCCCCCTGTCCACGGTGAAGGTATGGTCATCTTTCTGCATATGCCAGTACATATCCGCGTCGATCAGGCGGAAAATAATCGTCTTATCCCCTACTAATGCCTGGTCATGGCTTTCTGCATAGCTGATCGTTTTCTCATCTGCTCTTCTGTTGGTTGTTTCCCACCAGATAGAAGAGGGATGCCAGTCTTCATCTTTTTTCTCTTTGATCATCTTAATCCAATAATCGGGCACATTCATGGCCATACGATAATCAAAGCCATATCCGCCCTCTTCGGGGGTGGCAGCCAGTCCTGGCATACCACTAACCTCTTCAGCAATAGTGATTGCTCTCGGATTCACTTCATGGATCAATTTATTGGCTAATGTCAGATAGGTGATCGCATTGAGATCCTGTCCGCCATTGTAATAGTCTCCATAGTTAGTAAAGGCTTCTCCCAAGCCATGGCTATAATATAACATGGAGGTAACCCCATCAAAACGGAATCCATCAAATTTATACTCTTCCAGCCAAAACTTGCAGTTCGACAACAGGAAGTGAAGCACATCATTCTTTCCATAATCAAAACAGAGAGAATCCCAAGCCGGATGCTCCCGGCGTCCGTCTCCATAGAAATATTGATCATAGGATCCGTCAAAACGGCCTAATCCTTCCACTTCATTCTTTACAGCGTGACTATGAACAATATCCATAATAACCGCAATACCCATCCCATGCGCTTCATCGATCAGATGTTTCAACGCTTCCGGTGTTCCGAAACGTGAAGATGCAGCAAAAAAACTACTGACATGATACCCAAAGGATCCATAGTAAGGATGCTCCTGGATCGCCATGATCTGGATCGCATTATATCCGTCTCTGGCTATACGGGGCAGCACCTTGGTTCTGAACTCCTCATAGGTTCCCACCTTTTCTTCATTGGTAGCCATACCAATATGGCATTCATAAATCAAAAGCGGTCCGGTATTGGGTTTAAAATTCTTTTTCTTAAAAACATAAGGTTTAGCAGGATTCCACACCTGTGCACTAAAGATCTTCGTCTCTTCATCCTGTACTACCCGGCGGGTCCAGGCCGGAATCCGTTCACCACTTCCACCTTTCCATTCAACCAGCAGTTTAAACAGATCTTCATGGTGCATGTGATGATCCTCCAGGCGAATCTCCCAGACACCGCCACCAATACCCACCATCCGGTACAATTCTTTCTTTTCCCAGTTATTGAACGTACCGATCAGATAAATAGCCGTCGCATTCGGTGCCCATTCACGAAAAACCCAACCATCCGGCGTTTTATGTAGCCCAAAGTAAAGATATCCCGAAGCAAAACCGGAAAGCGTCTGCTTTCCTTTATTGGTTAAACTTTCCTCTACTTTAATTATATGGTTGTATCTTTCCTGAATAGCCGGTTCATAAGGAGCCAGCCAAGGGTCATTCTTTATCAGCTTCAATGATTCCATAATGGCATACGATTGGTTTCGGACAAAGATAAAAGAAAAAAAGATAACGCTTGATAATATTCCTATAATTCTTATATTTGCAGAAGATGTTGTGTTGATGAAAAAACAGAGATTGAAAAATCACTATATATAAAGAGGTTGATCATAAAAACCGTTTGATAAACTCCATCCCCCAACGTGAGAAAATCAACGATTACACAGGAAAACTATTGCCTCATTCATCTCCTGTAAGACACAAGATGGATTTGAATCTTCTGACTACATCATCTAATGAAAATAACAAACTTTAAAACAATCATACTATGCGTTTTTTATATCTCGCATTCCTTGTATTAGCCGGTTATATAACAGGATATGCCCAGCAGGATATCTGGCAGGGAGTTTCCGTTGATTTTTTAAAAGGGAAACTGGAGGTTTCTAAAAACGGACGTTATCTGCAACACAAGGATGGTACCCCTTTCTTTTACCTGGCAGATACCGCCTGGGAACTATTTCACCGGTTAAACGAAAAAGAGATAGAGAAATATCTGGAAGACCGGAGAGCCAAAGGGTTTACTGTAATACAAGCTGTTATCCTCGCTGAGCTGGACGGCCTGAATACACCGGATGCGAACGGGAATTTACCTCTGAAGGATATCGATGATGTGATCCCAAATGAAGCCTATTTCAAATGGGTGGATAAAGTGATCCGTATGGCAGATGCCAAAGGATTATATATTGGTTTGCTGCCCACCTGGGGAGACAAGGTGGACAAACAATGGGGAAAAGGTCCGGAAATCTTTAACCCGGCGCATGCGGGAGCGTATGGTGCCTGGTTAGGAAAAAGATATAAAAATTTCCGGAATATCATCTGGATCAATGGTGGAGACCGCTGGGGAGGTGACAGTAATTTTGCTATCTGGGACAATATCGGGAAAGGAATTAAAAGCACAGATAAGAATCACCTGATGACTTTCCACCCGGTGGGAGAACATTCTTCCAGTCGCTGGTTCCACAATAATGTGTGGCTGGACTTCAATATGGCGCAAACCGGACATTGCCAACGGGACTATGAGATCTACGAAAAGTTAATCGTAAAAGATTATGAACGATATCCGATCAAGCCCTGTCTGGATGGGGAACCTCGCTACGAAAACCATCCCGTCTGCTGGAAACCGGACTCACTGGGTTGGTTTGATGATACGGATGTCAGACAAGCGATATATTGGAGCTTGTTTTCCGGTTCATTCGGACATACGTATGGTTGTCATGATATCTGGCAGATGTTTGCTCCGGGCCGGGAACCTGAAGGGCAGGCCCGCGGAGACTGGAAAAGCTCATTAAATCTACCTGGAGCGACTCAGTTAATCCATGCCCGCCGCCTGATGGAAGGGTATGCATGGGATTCACGTAAACCGGCACAGGAGATGATCGTTTCCGGAAATGACTCTTTCATAAACAAGATCGTAGCCCTCCGGGGAGAAGGATTTGCTTTTATCTATTTCCCTACCGGTGAAAAAGCGACCATTGATTTCAGTACGGTCAGCCGTACTCCCGAATTAAACCTGCAATGGATGAACCCACGTACCGGAGAACGGACAGATGCGGGGAAAGTGGCAAGGGATCATAGTCAGACGATTATCCCCCCTTCTTCCGGGAGAGGAAATGACTGGATTTTAATTGTTGAAAAATGATAATTCAAACTCTGAAAGACAACAGACCAACAATATTTGAGAAAACGGATTGTAATATCTGGACTGATCCTTATATTCAGCACCAAATGTTGAAAGAGCATCTAAATCCTGAATCAGATGGAGCAAGCCGCAAGAAAGAATCAGTAGAAAAGATTATAGATTTTATTCTTCCTAACCTGAAATCCAAAAGTCATCTATTGGATTTGGGATGTGGACCTGGATTATACACCTCCGTTTTACAGGAAAAAGGTTACTTGGTCACAGGTATAGATTTTAATAAAAAGTCTATCGAATACGCTAAGAATGGGCATAGAAAAGTTTCTTATATAGAAGGTGATTACATAAAAAACTATCCTAATAGTAAGTTCGATGCTGTTATAATGATATATTGTGACCTGGGAACCCATTCGGATAATGACCGTGATAAGTTATTGATTAATATATATAATTCACTCGAAAAAGACGGAGTATTTATATTTGATGTTTTTACCGAAGCACTCGCAGCAGATAAACAGGAAGGTAAAAGCTGGAATTATGCACCGGCAGGAGGTTTTTGGGATGCAGGCAAATATCTGCTTTTAAGCGAAACATTCCATTATCCGCAGAATAAGGCTTTTGCCTATCAGTATCACTTAATTACTAATCACGGACAAAAGCATTTCATCGTTTGGGACAGGTATTACTCCGAAGAAGAAATCACTTTAGTCATGAAAAACACAGGTTTCCGGGAAATAACGATACACAAAAACATACTGGATAGTAACAATTTCACATCCAATAGCGAAATGTTCATTATTGCTAAAAAATGAAGAAGGTAGATGGATTTATATAATGAGACTATCATTCAAGAATCATTATCCATGTAGGACGCTATGTTGAGAAGTTACAGGATTATCTTCATACTATGTAGGCATACATATTAAAAATATTATCTTTTCGGATAACCTGTTAGGAGTGTTTACAAAAAAGCAGGAAGTTACCTTCCTGCTTTTTTATAGTCTAATGCGTCTGCTATTTATAACTGGTCAGAGAAATAAGCTTTCGGAAGACGGCGGCAGTTATACTGGGAAGCCATTACCTCACCATAAGCACCTGCCGAACGGAAAGCGATCAGATCACCTCTCCGGGCTTTATTCAGTTCCACATCTTTCCCAAAAACATCGGATGATTCACAAATAGGACCTACGACATCATATACTTCAAACTCTTCTTCGCTGGTGATATTTTCCATCCGGTGATAAGAATCATACATGGCCGGACGGATCAGTTCCGTAAAACCGGCATCCAGAATAGCGAAATTCTTAGTTTCTCCCTCTTTCACATACAATACTTTGGAGATCATATTCCCACACTGCCCCACAATGGAACGCCCCGGTTCAAAGTGAATCTGTTGTCCCGGACGCACTTTCAACAATTTATGGATCACTGCAAAGTAATTATCAAATGAAGGAATAGGAAGGTGGTTCGGATGATAATAGTCAATTCCCAGACCACCTCCGAAGTTAATATTATCCAAATGCACACCTAAAGTTGCCAGATCTTCCTGTATCTCATTCGCACAGATAGCGAGGTCCTGAAAAGAGGACATATCTGTGATCTGTGATCCTATATGAAAATGGAGACCAATCAGTTTCACATGTTGCATCGCTAACAGTTCGGTAATGACTCCGTTCAACTGACTCAGATTGATACCAAATTTATTCTCTTTCAGTCCGGTAGTAATCTTTGCATGGGTGTGAGCATCTACTTCCGGATTGACCCGTAGGGCTACCTGAGCCACTTTCCCTTTCAGTGCTGCCAGTTCGTTTATAATTCTTAATTCCGCTACTGATTCCACATTGAAACAAAAGATATCATTGTCTAATCCCAGATTGATTTCCCAATCTGCTTTTCCTACACCGGCAAAGACAATCTTACCGGCTGGGAAACCTGCATCTAAAGAGGCCTGTACCTCTCCGCCACTTACACAATCAGCGCCCAGTCCATTAGCTGCAATAATAGATAAAACACGTGGGTTTGCATTTGCTTTCACAGCATAGTGAATATGATAGTCATATTTACCTGCTTCTGCTTTGACAACATCCAATGTCTTTTGCAATAAGTTTACATCATAGTAGTAGAAAGGCGTTTCCAGCGCCTTCATTTTATCGATTGGAAAAGTTCCTTTAAGCATAATGTTTTTATAAGATAAAAAAAGGGCAGTCTGTAGAACAGCTGCCCTTTGAAATTATTAGTTGTTAAATAAATGACTGCTGAGTGCCTGAAGTGCTTTCTGTTTATCAGAAGCTTTTATAAGCAGGGATACATTGTAGTTACTACCTCCGTAAGAGATCATACGAACCGGTACCTCTTTCATAGCGTTTACAATACTGGCTTCAAAACCAACATTGTCCCACTCCAGATCACCGACCACACATACAATAGTCATATCTTCATCTACCGTTACGGTACCATATTTTTTCAGATCATCTACGATATCTTCCAGACGTCTTTTGTTATCGATTGTCACAGATACACCTACTTCAGAAGTAGTCACCATATCGATTGGGGTCTGATGATTTTCAAAGATCTCGAATACTTTCCGAAGGAATCCGGTAGCCAGTAACATACGGCCACTCTTGATTTTGATAGCTGTAATATTATCTTTTGCAGCAACCGCTTTGATCTTTCCTTTTTCTGTTTCGTTAGAGATCCGTGTTCCCGGTGCTTCCGGTTCCATTGTGTTCAATAAACGAACAGGGATATTATTCAATTTAGCAGGCAGGATACAGGTAGGATGCAAAATCTTTGCACCAAAATAGGCCAGTTCTGCCGCTTCTTCAAAATACAACTGACGTACCGGAGCTGTCTTCTCCACAATCCGGGGATCATTATTATGCATCCCATCAATATCTGTCCAGATCTGGATCTCTTCTGAAGAAATAGCTGCTCCAATCAAAGAAGCCGTATAGTCACTACCTCCCCGTTGCAGGTTATCCACCTCTCCGTAAGCATTCCGGCAGATATATCCCTGTGTGATATAGAGGTCTGCATCTGCATATTCCTCTAAAAGAGCACCTAATTTTTCTTTAATATATACCGGATCCGGTTCTGCGTTTTTATCTGTACGCATATATTCAAGGGCTGGCAATAAAACCGAGTTCACACCACATTCCCGCAAATACAGATTCATCATTCCGGTGGAAAGTAATTCACCCTGAGCCAGTACGATCCGTTCTTTAAACAACGTAAAAAGATCTTTGGTAAACGTACGGATATATTCGAAAATGGAGTTTACATGTTCCTTTGCCTTCTGTTTATAGTCAGCGGTCGCATACAGATCTTCAATGTGGCCATAATATTTCTGAGCCAGCTTATTGATGATCTCATTAGCACCATCGGGATTCTTCTTATATAAATAATCAGAAATCTCGACAAGCGAATTAGTTGTACCCGACATAGCAGATAAAACCACAATATTACGATCTCCCGTAATCAGTTTCGCTACATCTTGCATTCTCTGTGCAGATCCCACAGAAGTACCACCAAACTTTAAAACTTTCATTTTCTTTTAAATGTAAATTGTTTTGTTCTTCTATAAATAATTAAGTAATAGTTTTGCTATTGCTTTGCCTGTCTTCAGTTCTCATAGGTACTTTTTTCCCTTTTTTACTGTCAACCTGACTGCTTTCATTTCCAAAAACCCTGCAAAGTTACATAAAATTTTATTCTGCAACATCATTTAGGCAGGCATTCTCACATTTTACGATACGTCCGGGATAATTATTTACCAATGTATAATTGTGAGTGGTCATAATAACGGTTGTACCCTGTTGACAAATATCATGTAACAACTGTACAATCTGCCCACTGGTCTCCGGGTCCAGGTTCCCTGTCGGTTCATCTGCCAGGATCAGTTTCGGCTCATTGAGTAAGGCCCGGGCAATTACGATACGTTGCTGTTCCCCTCCTGAAAGTTCATGAGGCATTTTATAACCTTTATTCTGCATACCTACCTGATGAAGTACCTTTTCGATCCGTTCCCGGATCTCGGCCTTCTTTTTCCATCCGGTCGCTTTCAGCACAAATTCCAGGTTTTTCACCACCGTACGGTCTGTTAGTAACTGGAAATCCTGAAAGACAATTCCCAACTTACGGCGTAAATAAGGAATCTCTTTCTTTTTAATTTTCCGGAGATTATATTCCATCAGGAAGGCCTCCCCCTGTTTAATAGGTATCTCACAGTACAAGGATTTCAACAAACTACTCTTGCCAGAACCTACTTTTCCGATCACATACACAAACTCTCCGTTATGTACCGTTAATGAAGTATCCTGCAAGATCAGGTTCTCATTGCGGCAAATCTCCAAATTCTCCAGTCTGAGTAGTACGTTCTCTTCCATTGTACAAGCATTATTTAATTATTATTCTAACGAATCTCTTTTCATCCTTTATGCCTCTTCATCAACTCACGGCACAGGTCTTCAATACGAAGACCTTTACTGGTCAATAAAACGATCAGGTGATAGATCATATCTGAAGATTCATAAATAAATCCTTCTTCTGTTCCATTGGTAGCTTCAATGACTGTTTCTACCGCTTCTTCTCCCACTTTCTGAGCCATACGGTTCACACCTTTAGTAAATAAAGAGGTTGTGTAAGAACCTTCCGGCATCTCCTGACGGCGCTGCTCAATAAAATTTTGCAGTTGTTTCAGGAACATAATATCCTCTATGTTTCTCTCTCCAAAACAGGTATCATCTCCCGTATGGCAAACAGGACCAGCCGGATTGGCTTTGATAAGCAAGGTGTCATAATCGCAATCCACCATAATATTTACCACCTGCAATACATTCCCGCTGGTCTCTCCTTTCATCCACAGACAATTTCTCGTGCGGCTGAAGAAAGTAACTTTACCTGTTTCCACAGTTTGTTTATACGCCTCTTCATTCATAAAACCCAGCATCAACACTTTACTGGTTTTGTTATCCTGTATGATGGCAGGAATAAGTCCGCCCGCTTTCTCAAAATCTAACTTCATTGTTCGTATTTATTTTTGAAGTAGTTAGTAGGATAAATTCTTTTTAATATTCTACTATCTACTAACTACCACATTACAATCTTACATTAATTCCTTCCTCATGAAGATACTGTTTCAAGTCTTTAATACCGATCTCACCGAAGTGGAAAACACTGGCTGCCAAAGCTGCATCCGATTTCCCTTCAACAAAGGTGTCCCGGAAATGTTCCATTTTACCGGCTCCTCCGGATGCAATGATCGGAATATGTAACGAATCTGCTAAGGTTGTCAATGCGTCATTCGGATATCCCTGCTTTACTCCATCATGGGTCATACTGGTAAACAGGATCTCTCCTGCACCACGGCTTTCAGCTTCTTTTGCCCAGTCAAACAGATATTTATCTGTAGGGATACGTCCGCCATTCAGATAGCAGACCCACTGATCATTTTCCAGATTAGCATCTATAGCAACGACACAAACCTGGCTTCCAAAATTCCTGGCGATTTCTTCGATCAGTTCCGGTGTGCGGATTGCTGCTGAATTGATAGAGACTTTATCTGCTCCGGCATTCAACAGCCGGTCAACATCCTTCAACTCATAAATACCCCCTCCTACTGTAAAAGGTATATTAATATTTGCTGCGACTTTCTTTACCAGTTCCGTAAAGGTCTTCCGCCCCTCATGTGAAGCCGTTATATCCAGATACACCAACTCATCCGCTCCGTCACGGCTGTATTGGGCACCTAACTCCACCGGGTCTCCGGCATCACGAAAATTCACAAAATTGACACCTTTTACAGTTGTACCGTCTTTAATGTCCAGGCAGGGTATAATTCTTTTCGCAAGCATAGATTTAATATGTTATCAGATAAAACGTTCTAAATCCTTTAATTGTATACGGCCTTCATAAATAGCCTTCCCAAAGATCACTCCGGGAATATTTGCAGCCTCCAGCTTTTCAATGTCCTCTATAGAACTTACTCCACCACTGGCAATAATATATAGTTCCGGGAAAGCTTCATACATTTCCTGATACAGTTCGACTGCTGGTCCCTGTAACATTCCATCCCGGCTAATATCCGTACTGATCACTTTGGTGATTCCCTGTTCAACATATTCTTCAATAAAAGTGAATAGATCCGTTCCGGTTGTTTCCTCCCAACCACTTACCGCAATTTTACGGTCTTTGGCATCCGCACCTAAAATGATCTTTTCACTACCAAATGTGTTGATCCAGGAAAAGAACACCTCCGGATTCTTTACGGCAACGCTGCCTCCGGTTACCATTTGTGCTCCACTTTCAAAAGCGACCCGCAGATCTTCATCCTGCTTTAAGCCCCCTCCAAAATCAATCACCAACCCCGTACGGGTTGCCAGACGTTCTAACACACGATAATTGATTATATGACCGGCACGTGCTCCATCCAGATCTACCACATGCAAGCGTTGGATTCCATGATCCTCAAACATTTTAGCTACTTCCAAAGGATCTTCATTATACACTTTCTTCGTGTCATAATCGCCCTGTGTTAGACGAACACATTTACCTTCAATCAAATCTATCGCGGGAATCAGTTCAATCATAATTCTATCTTTTCAAATACTAAGAAAATTCTTCAGGATCACTTCACCTACTGAACCACTCTTTTCCGGGTGAAACTGTGTAGCATAGAAATTATCTTTCTGCAGGGCTGCGCTAAACGGTAAAATGTAGTTTGTCGTAGCTGCCGTGTTCTCGTTTACCGGAACATAATAGCTATGTACAAAATAAACAAACTGGTTTTCCAATTCCGGAGTAAATAAGGCTGTTTGTACATCTGTCAACATGTTCCAACCCATATGAGGAACTTTATCCTCATGTTTCTCCGGTATAAACCGTTTGACCTCTGTATCAAAAATATTCATACAGTCTGCAGCTCCTTCTTCCGAAAAACGACACATCAACTGCATCCCTAAACAAATCCCCAGAACAGGCTGCCTCAAACCTTTGATCAACTCATCCAGTTTATGTTCTTTCAGATACTCCATCGTAGTACTGGCTTCACCTACCCCCGGAAAGATCACCTTATCCGCTTTACATAAAATCTCAGGGTCAGCCGTTACCACCGAAGTAATTCCCAAACGTTTCAAAGCATAATCAACCGAATAAATATTTCCGGCATTATAATTGACGATGGCTACATCCATTCTTTTTAATCCATTAATTAAGCCGCAAAAGTAACAAATAATGCTTACATTCCCGTGAATATCAGGCGAAAATTTCAAGAAGAATAAACCAGAACATACTCATCCGGTAACCGGCTTTGATATCCATTTTTCAAAGAAAAATTTATTATCTTACCAAGATATAACCACTCACTTTCTGTTTTTTCTGTTTATCCGGCTAAAAAAACCGCTCTTCTTTTAATCATTTACCGGCAGTAATTGTTATTGGGAAATAGAAGAAAACATTAAAACCGCGGGAATTCCCGTCTATCACTATGAAAAAAACATCTTTAAGCTCAGTGGACAGCAACTAAAAGAGATTGCTGTAGCACTAAAAGAAAAAATAGAGAAAGGTCTGGAAACCGACAATACGGAAATCCAATATATTCCGACCTATATATATCCTCCGGAAACATCGGTTAGTGGAAAAACGATTGTACTGGATCTGGGAGGTACTAATTACCGGGTAGCTGCTATTGATCTGAAGGATGGGGAACCCACTATTCATCCGGAAAATGGATGGAAGAAGGACCTTTCCGTTATGAAAAGACCTGGTTTTACAGAAAAAGATCTATATGAAGAGCAGGCGGATCCTATCAAAGAGATCAAACGGGAAAGCGAAATGCCAATTGGCTATTGCTTTTCTTTTCCTGCCGAATCCCTCCCCAACGGAGATGCCAAACTATTAAGATGGACAAAAGGAGTAGATATTAAAGAGATGGTTGGAAAGCCGGTAGGTAAGTCATTAGTCGACTACCTAAATACTCATACCACTCCGCCCTTCAGCGGGATCAAAGTGATCAATGACACTGTAGCCAGTCTTTTTGCCGGATTGACAGAAAAAGATTTTGATGCTTACATCGGACTGATCGTCGGAACCGGAACTAATATGGCCGCATTCTTTCATCCGGATAAAATAAAAAAATTAGAAGGAAAATATAACGATCATCCATGGATTCCAGTCAATCTGGAATCAGGCAATTTCCACCCTCCTCACCTGACCAGACTGGATGACACACTGGACTCCTGCTCTACAACAACCGGAGCACAACGGTTTGAAAAAGCAGTTTCCGGGATGTATCTGGGAAATATCCTGAAGGGGGGGGTATTTCCTTTTGATGAATTTGAGGAGACCTTTGATGCCCGCAAACTCACAACAATTATCAGCTATCCAGATATTCACAAAGAGAAGTATGTTCGTGTAGCCCGTTGGATCTACAGGCGATCCGCCTATCTCGTAGCGGCTTCTCTGGTGGGGTTGATCCTGGTGCTGGTTTCCCATGATCCTGGTATTAAACGAATCCGTTTAGTAGCGGAAGGTAGTCTTTTCTGGAGTGAGAACCGGAAAGGGAAAAATTACAAAGAATTGGTCATGGAAGAACTTCACAAACTTCTGGCCTCTTTTGGGCGGATCGATATCCAGGTACATATTCATTACATGGAAGATGCCAACCTGATCGGTACGGCAATCGCTGCTCTTTCCTGAAAACATAGGAAAAGAACTTCATTCATCATATACCCAGGGGGCTTCTGCCGTTATAAATGCAAAGATGGATTTTTCCGGTAAAAATGTAATAATCCGGGAAACTCCACTTCGCAGGGTTATGGATGGTTCAAATTTACATTCAAAGGTATAAGAGGGAGTCTGCAATTCTATATATGTATCTATTCCCAACACCTGAGGAGGGATAATAACCTTATATCCGACAAAAATACTTTCATTTTCCGGATGTAATTCCCACTTTCCATATGGAATAATATCACCCCGTTCTTCTCCGGAAACCACCTCTCCCTGAATTCCCATAGCAAGAGCATAGGTAACATCTAAAATAGCATTCCGGATGATGAGCTTCGACCTTAGAAGTTCCGCTACCGGAAAATCATCACTTCCTTTTATGGTGAAGTAAAGCTGTGAAAGCATATGATAAAATCTTACCGGGAGTATCTTTTCCGAATTCATTACTCCTTCTTCTTTAGCTATACACAAATCGGAATGAGTATATCTGCTATATTCTCCCTGGTCGGCAGCCACCTGAAAAGATAAAACAGGAGAATCTGAAAAAGTAGTTGCTTCGTACGGATAATACCCATACAAATCCAGCTTATCCCCCCTTTCCGGATAATAGAGAGGTGTTTCCGCAAACCATTCACTCCCCTTATCCGTCAATAAAAATCTCATGTTTTCAAAATAAAACCTCCCCGGAGTAAAGGAGGGTGCTTGCCTATTTGTTTCCCATCTCAATCCGTACACTCCAATCTGACTGAAATCACCCGGACCGGTTTCAACCATACGGGTATGTAATCCGGATACCTGCATTTTAATTTCACAGGGTATAATTATTTCCGGAGAAGTTTCTTCATTCAATAAACATCCGGTAATTCCCAAAAGAAGACAGAGAAAAAACAGTTTACGAAAAAAGATACAAGGCGCTTATTTAAGTTTTGTTTTGGCATACTACACTTTAGTTTCATACGTTGGCTGTAAATACAACAGGCATCTACACACCCTACTCTAACTGACTAATAGCTAAAACAAGAACAATCTGTTATAATTCATATAGTCCGGATAAGAAAACGAAAAGCAGAACAAACCACCACAAATCAGGAGAAAACAATGCGAATCAAACTAACCTATAGACATGTTATGATCCGGGAGCTTTGTTCTGCTTTTACCGGGATCTACACCTTACGGTGTTCATTACAATAAACTTCAGGATGCATCCGGACAAGAAAAGAAAAATACATATAGTAAAACCTAATATCCAACTAACGTCTAAACATTGAACAACCACCTGTATCTGAACAGATGCATCCTTTCACCAACCCATACCTTTCATTCGCTAATTCAGGGATGGGAGTGGATGATTCTAAGGTAAGAAAATAACAAAAAAAGAATTAAGTCTTTTCAGGAGTAAATGGAAAGACTATTCACTGGATTTCGGAACGTATATAAAAGAAAATTCAAAAAGAATGGATAATAAGAAAGTCTTTAAACAGTTTGTTTCGGATCAAGGGGTAGAAAAAAAAGAAAACACAACAAAACAGGAGGAATCCGTTTTTACTTAAATTCATTTCTGATAACCGTCCGGAAATGCACTTTAGCGGTAGGGGTAGTTTTCGTACAATCATTCCATAATTAAAACTGTCTGGTTCTGCGGTCATACCGGGTATAAATACTACATATTTATAAACATTCATACTGGTCTGCAATAGCGTATGAGTAAAAGCCGTATCCTTATGATTTCCATAATAGCCAACTCCTAAAAGAAGGCTATACTCTCCAAAGTCAATATCTTCCAGTAAATCTCCTAATGTAACGGGAGTCTCCGGATTCTCTTCCGGGGTTCCATATTCCCCTTGTAAAGGCTGGCTAACGATAATCTCTTTTAATGCTTCCAGTTCTTCCGGACTTAGCTGCGTTTGTAATTCCTCATAGCTGCGGATCACCTGGCTGGAAGAAACCACCGGAGGCATCTGCGGTAAAGCCATAACAATATTTTGTCCGAATGTATCAGACAAATAATCACTGCAACTGGTAAACATACATGTTACACAAAGAAATGATATGACTGTTAATAACGCTTTTCCACGCATAGTAATACTTAAATCGCTGTATCTCCCTTTCAACCTCTACCTTATCCGCTTCATAATAGTCAGGAGACTAATCATCAACTCCCCGAAGATAACATTTTTTATTTATATTACCTTCATCTGAATGCATAATTTTATAAAGACAGAGCCATCCTTTACCTTTTCGGTATTTTTTCCACAAAACCATCTTTCAGTCTTTACTATAACCTTCTATGTTCCGGAAAGTTTAAGAGGCTTTCTTTTGCATAGAGAAGGACATTCTCTTACGAAAAGTAATCTGTTTCAAATCAGTAGAATCAGTAGTCTCCGGAGAATCACTATAATAAATGGTTAATGTCCGGTCTTCATTAAAAGAGAGAAGGCAGATCCGGGGAAGAGCATATTCAGGATAGTCTAATTCTATTTTATTTCCTGATAACAAACGGTAAGGGATCAACCTGGAGGAGTCGTTATTCATTGTGACGAAATCCTCTGTGAACGTTATACTTATTTTGGAAGAGATAGAAGATCCGGGAAGGGACTCCCAGGTTCCGTTCAAAAATTGCCTGTTTCGTGAGAAAGTCTCATTCTTATCAAATATAGATAATAAAAATAAGATAAACAGAAGGCCTGCATGTATTAGAATTAAGTAAAGTAGTGTTGCCATAGTACGTATATTCCCTCTTTTATACTCTTCCTTAAAAGATGGAAATTAATCCTAAAAAGCTGCATGAGTGATAAATAAAAATCACCCTTGTTAATGATAAAACCACATGCAACCTTACAAAATTCAGAAGAGGACAAGCTTACTTGCCTCCTTTAATTATTTTTTATTAGCATCATAAAGGGTAGAAATGGCATATTCATCTTTTTTCTTCACTAATAGCCATCCGTCTTTTACCGTAGATTTTTTAAGTTTGATCAAAGCAAATTTCCCCTTCAGTTTTTTTCCTTTCAATACGAACTCCAGCATCCCATCTTCTAACGCTTTCCCTACCTCATGAAAGTTTTCTGCCGGGATCCAATAACCGGAATCCCAGATCTCCACAATGCCTGCTCCATAGTTACCTTCCGGGATCAATCCTTTAAAATTCGCATATTCCAAGGGATGATCTTCCACCATCACAGCCAGTCGCTTATCGGACGGATTCATAGAAGGTCCTTTAGGTACTGCCCAACTTTTCAATACTCCATCCGCTTCCAGACGAAAGTCAAAGTGAAGATGCGAAGCCTGATGTCTCTGAACAACAAAGACCAATTTACTGGTTTGAACGGCCCCTTCCCCTTCCGGTTCCGGTGTATGCTCAAAATCCCTCTTTTTATTATATGTTTCCAGACTCATAGAGATAACTATATATATATTCAAAAATATAACAATCGGGAGAAATAGAAAGTTATCTCCTGTCAGGAGAACATATTTTTGTCTACGCCAAATTTTTCCTCATCATGATGTTTACCGGCTGGCTCCACATGTACCACAATATCATACACGTTTTCCACGATAGCCTGGATACTATCTTCCACCTCTTCTGCAATGGCATGCGCCTCATTCAGAGAGATCTCACCATCCGCTTCGATATCCAGTACGATCATATAAAGATTTCCAATCTGACGGGAGCGTACCCGATGGGGATTACTGGCTCCCGGTACCTTTTCTACGGCTTCAAATATTTTCTGGTAAACAGAGACATCTTTGACTCCGTCCATCAGCTCCACACTGGAGTCCATAAAGATAGAGACGGAAGACTTTATAATAAACAAACTGACAATCAGACCCGTGACTGTATCTAATACAGGAAGTCTAAAAACAAAAGTAAACAATAACCCCAGCAAAACTCCCAAAGAAATGATCACATCATTCCTCATATTTTTAGCATTTGCCATTAATAAAGAACTATTTACCCGCTCTCCCTGACGATACTGATACCAGGCAAGCCCAAGCTTTCCTACAATAGAAAAAACAGTTACATAAATAGCAATAGAAGAGGGTAATGCTTTGGGTGCATGTGAAAAAAGACTCTGGAGAGTAGTAAACAGCATCTGCATCCCAGCATAGAAAATAACCATGGAAAGAATTTTGGTAGCAATACTTTCCGCTTTTTCATAGCCATACACATATTTTCGGGAAGGAGGCCGGGTCATGATCCGGGCTGTAAAGATCATGACTAAGGAAATAATTACATCCGTAGCTGAATCAATCCCATCTCCCAGCACAGCGACACTTCCGGCAACCAGTCCGACAATAATTTTGGCCAGCGACAAAACAGCATTCCCAATCGTACTGATCCACGAAGTACGAAGCAAAACCTTTTTCCTCAAATTCTCATTTATCATCCGGTAAATGTATAAAATATGTCTGAGTATGACGTATGATCCTATTATTAAATAAACTCCTCTCCTATAACAAAAGGAGAGAAAAGGAGTTTTAAAAACATATGGAAGCAAGAAAAGTAAAGAGTTATTTCAACAATGCGATTATCTTTATCGCTGATTAAAAATGTTACACAATCGTAAAAGAATGGATATAATGGAATCATCATTCCTATGATAGGACGATATTTTCATTATTGAAAAAAGAATATGGAGAAAAAAGATATGAATACAATCAACATCAGAAAATTAAGAAAAAAAGAGTCACTTCCTTATGACCTGCTCTATCTGGCAGATGAATCAGTCGAAGCTGTCGCTGAGTATATACCACGGAGTAATTGTTATGTAGCGACCATACATGGCCAGGTCGTAGGTGAATATGTTTTACTTCCGACCCGGCCTTTTACCGTCGAACTGGTAAACGTGGCAGTAGCAGAAAGCCAGCAGGGAAAAGGAATTGGTAAACAATTAGTTCTCCATGCGATTGAGACGGCCCGTACGCATGGGTATAGGATCATCGAAGTGGGAACCGGAAATGCCGGGATCGGTCAACTGGCACTCTATCAGAAATGCGGTTTCCAGATCTATGGGGTAGATGTGGATTTCTTTAAATGGTACTGCCCGCATCCTATTGTAGAGAACGGAATCCCCTGTTTACATATGATCCGGATGAAAATGGAATTATAATGAGGAGATTTTCTTATTCATGATATAATCTTCCATCAGAAAACCGTTTCCGATATCAATATCCTCACTACCGATCACCTCGAAGCCCACTTTTTTATAAAAGTCTATGGCTTTATTGAAGCGATTCACATTCAGGGACAGCTCCGTATCACCATGGGCCTGGGCGATCTTTGTGACCTCTCCTATAAAGAAACGGCCCACACCTTTTCCCTGGGTGTCCGGAAGCACATAGATTTTATGGATCTTAGTCCAGCCTTTTCCTTTATAATCAAACTCATAGGAAAGATATCCTAAAAAATCATCTCCTTCTTTCACTAAAAGATAATGATGGCTCAGTTCTTCTATTTGCTGAGTAATAGCCTCTGTACTATACATCATACTCATCATATAACGAATCTGCTTCGGAGAAAGGATCTCACAAAAGGTGACAGGCCAGACAATATTTGAGATGGCCTGAATATCGGGGATATTTTCTTTCCCTGCATGTATTAGTTCAAGTGTAGCCATGGTGATCATACTTTTAAAATTCCTGTAAAAGTAAAAAAAGTCTCTCATTTTTTCACTGCTTTGTTTTCATAATCCTGGCTATATTTTCAACACAATACACAAAGGCCGGCCATAAAAAACCTCAGGCCTTTTCAGGGGTAAAAGAAAAGTCCTGTGGTCAACAAATCATAAAGAAGTAATTATAAAGCCCTATTTTACAAATAAATATGCCTTTAAAACAGGCTTTGACCTACTCCGTGAACACAACAGAATTGATATTGCTTACCAATTGGTGAACCAGTGGGAATATCCGGGAAACCCTCTCCACAAAATTATCCGCCTGTAAGTAAAAAAGAAGGCTACATTGGCAGATCTGTATCTGCCAATTCGCCTTTTACATAGTTAATGATCTCCTGTTTCTTGAAAACCTGCCAAACAAGCCATTTGTCCGCGTCACGGATCATATCCAACATTTTGCGAAGAGGTTTGTTTGCCTCAAGAGCATTTTGCAATTTCTCTGCCAGCTTCGGATCATCAATCTCCAGAGCAAATTTTCCCATCGCCGTACGTAGTTCTTCCCGGCCAAACGGCTGCAGACGGATATAGCCATCCCATTTGGTAAAATCAAGGTCATACTCATCCATCATATCTTCATTTTGCTCTGCGATCTCGATAGCATCATAGTAGCCTTTACAATCAACCGGTTCCATTTCCAGTGTTTGCGGATTAACAAAGCATACAAATCCGTCATTCAACGCATCAGCTATCTGCATGACCAGACTCCGGTACTCTTCTCCATCTTCCACATCAACACCGACAATCTCCTCTTCTCCTCCATCAACATCCATCTGCTCCAGTAAAATAAAAACCCTGGATAATTTACTTTCATCTTCTTTTATATGCCCCAGTTTGGATAATACCATCTGGTATAGATCTTCTATTTTCATGTCTGTTCCTTTTAAACATTTATATGTATCATTACCTCTTTAAACAGGAAGGTTCCTGGCTTTGTTCCGTAAAAGCCCCTGTACCTATATACAGGTATTATTCTTTTCTCAAATACCTATATCAAGTGATTGCCTGTGCAGATTGAGAGCTCTACTTTTGTGGCGGCAAAAAACAATAACTACTGATAATGAAAAGTAAACTGTTTACCCTTTTCTTTCTTTCTTGCTTTTTTTGATTTCCAATCTATTACCCACTCATGCAACAATACAGGATAATAAAGGTACGATTAAAGGACGTATTCTTGATTTGGACAAGAACCCACTCTATCCGGTTGCAGTCTTTATACACGGTACGACCATCGGTGATTATACCGATGAGAAAGGATTCTATAAACTGGAAAATTGTCCCGTTGGGGATCAAACCATCGTGATCTCCGGTATCGGGGTAAAAACCACCCGTCAACAAGTACAGGTTCTGACAAACAAAGAAGTGATCGTGGCAGATATTATTGTTGATGACACGGTGGAGTTGAATGAAGTAGTGATCAACGGGAAAAGTGAAGCCCGTAGACAACAGGAACAGGCCTATGCGATCACGGTGCTGGATATTAAAAAGGCTTATGCCACAACGGCTCCTTTAAACAAACTGATGAATAACATATCCAGTGTCCGCATACGGGAAGACGGTGGTGTGGGTTCCAACTATAACTTCAGTCTGAACGGATTCTCCGGGAACCAGGTTAAATTCTTTCTGGACGGTATACCGATGGATAATTTCGGTTCCTCTTTTAACCTGAGTAACATTTCCGTAAATATGGCAGAGCGGGTAGAAGTTTACAAAGGAGTTCTGCCGGTAGGGTTGGGTAGTGATGCTTTAGGAGGTGCAGTCAACATTATCAGTCGTAAAGATGCCAACTTTTTAGATGCTTCTTATTCAGTAGGTTCTTTCAATACACACAGAATTTCACTTAACGGAGCTTACACGGATATAAACTCAGGTTTTACAGTTCGGGCCAATGCTTTTTATAATTATTCGGATAATAATTATAAAGTATATGCGCCAGTGATTGATCTGAAAACCAACAAAAAGATCGATGACCGTTGGGTAAAACGTTTCCATGACGATTACGAAGCAGGTGGTCTTAAAATGGAAACCGGTCTCACCAATAAATCCTATGCAGATTATCTGTTAGCGGGTATTATTATTTCCAAAAATGATAAAGATGTACAGACCGGAGCAACGATGGATGCAGTCTATGGAGGGGTGAAAGCCAAAAGTGAGTCTCTGATCCCTTCTCTGCGATACAAAAAAGAAGACCTTTTTGTGGAAGGACTTTCTTTCTCAGCCTATGGAGCCTATAGTCATGTCAACACGTTTAACATAGACACTGTATCCCGCATCTATAACTGGCTGGGTGAATGGATCCCGGCCAGTGGGAAAGGGGAAAAATCCTATACCGATTCCAAAATCCGGAACCGGGAATGGATGGTTAACGCAAATGTGAGTTATATGATCAACTATCATCAATCGATTACGTTGAACCATGTGTACTCTAACATGAACCGGAAGATCCATGACAAAGTAGATCCCGGGAATGAATCGAATAAAATCCCTCAACAGTTGACTAAAAACATTACAGGATTAGGTTATCAGATCAATTATGACCGTTGGAGTACGCATCTATTTGTGAAACGGTATAGAACAAATAGTAGTACCTATAAACGATTAGACGAATTTACAGGGACAGCCCGGCTGGAAAAAATTGAAGAGTCGAAAATCAATATGGGTTACGGAGGCGCATTCACCTATTTTGTCCTGCCGAAATTGCAGACTAAAGTCTCTTATGAACAGGCCTACCGTTTGCCGGAAAGCAATGAGATGTTCGGTGACGGACTAATCCAGCAACGGAATCCGGACCTGAAGCCGGAAAGCAGCCACAATGTAAATATCGGCGCTACTTTTGAACAAAAGATCTATAAACATACCTTCTTCTTAGAAGGAAACTTTATTTACAGGAACACCAAAGATTTTATACTAAAAGCAGTCAGCCTGACATCCAATCCGACTACTGGATATGAAAACATCGGTAAAGTACTGACCCGGGGCGTGGAAGCAGGGATGAAATATCACTGGAACAATATCATTCATGCCGGAGTGAATTTCACCTATCAGTACATTACCGACAATCAGGAGTTTGAAGAGAATAACAATAGCTATGTAGGGGAAGGTATTACAGAAAACATTACCTATAAGGAACGTCTCCCAAATATCCCCTACCTATTTGGTAACGGAGAATTGGGTTTCCGTCTGCCGGATATAGGAATGAAAAATACAGAGTTGTCATTAGACTACTCTCTCGATTATGTAAAGAAATATTATCTGTCTTTCCCAGGACTGGGAGCGTCCGGTAGTAAGAAAATGATTCCTCAGCAGATATCCCATGACCTTGCGTTAGGATATACCATGGATAGCGGTAAATATAGTGTCGTCCTGGAATGTACTAACTTCACCAACGAGAAGCTGTATGATAATTACCGCCTGCAAAAACCGGGAAGAGCGTTTAACGTGAAATTCCGTTATTTCTTCAAATACTAATATTGTCTCATCACCAATCGAATAAAAAATGAAAATATATAAGTCAATCCTATGGTCTATCCTAATTGTTACAGGCTTGTTCCTGACTACCGGATGTGAAGTCGAATCCTACGCAATTGAAGAAGTGCCCTTCTCTCCCTATGTAGTGAGTTTGGGAATTACCTCCAGTGGAACCACAACCTACTATGTTGTGATGGCAGATAACCTGATGGAAGGTACAATTAATGCTGTGGGTAAAGGGATCGAACAAAACGGGTTCCATGATTATGAACAGGGTAATCAAACGATCTTTTGCGTAGGCGGTTTAGGAGTAACCAGTGCCAAAGCGGTTACCCGGAATGCAGCCGGCTATTTACAGGAAACCGGGGATTTCGTATTTGACAACTCTTTACGGGCTTTTACCCAGATCACTTCCAACACCATGTTAGGAGTAGAAATACCGGATAATGCGGAAAGCGGAGACCTGATGACATTCTATTCGGTAGATATTCCCTCAGCCTCTATCACAAAAAAAACAGACGACCTCTATTCTACCGATATCGGACCTCGAATGGCCCAGTATCACCGGACTGGCTTACAGTGAAGGAAAAGTTTACATGACCTATTTTGGTATGAATCCAACAGATTTTGAAACGCCATACACCGATACAACCTATGTAGCAGTTTATGACTATCCGGAAATGACATTCCATACCCTGATCAAGGATACCCGTACAGGTCCGGCCGGATCCTGGTATGCCCATAACGGTATTTTCCAGGTAGAGAACGGAGATCTGTATATTATGTCTAACTTATCACAGGCAAACGGATATTCTCAAAGTACCAAAAACGCAGGTTTCCTGCGTATCCCGAAGGGAACAACCGCTTTTGATGAGTACCATTTTGACTTTGAAGCCAGGTCGGGAGGTTTAAAACCTGCACATATCAAATACATTGGTAACGGGCTTGTCTTTGCCGAAGTGAGCACCGTTGAGAACCAAACCAATGCGGACAGATGGACAGATCGTGACCTGAAATGTTGTATGATCGATCTGAATAACCAGACCATTACAGACATATCAGAGATTCCCGTTCATAATGGAAACGGAGGACGCCGTTTTACCGCAATGGTAGATAAAGGATATGTGTATTTCCCGGTAACCACTTCAGAAGGTACTTTTATTTATCAGATTGATCCGCAAACAGCAACAGCAGTAAGAGGAGCCAAAATTTCCACTACCTTTGTCGGTGGTCTCTTCAAACTCGATTAATAAAATAACATGCATCAAACGGTTCGGAAGATTTTCCTGGCACTTCATCTTTATTTAGGGCTTATTTCGGGAATAGTAGTCTCTATTGTCTGTATCACCGGTTGCCTTTATATATTTAAAGATGAGATCAACGATCTTCGCCAACCGTGGAAATTTGTTACGGCACAGCAACAGGAAATGCTGTTACCTACGCAGGCAATAGCCATTGCTGACCAGGAAATTCCGGAGATGAAAGCAACGGCTGTCACGTATGGTGAATCCACAGACGCCATCATGGTAGACTACATCATCTGGGGACAAAAAGCAAGTCATGTATATATCAATCCTTACGACGGCGAAGTACTTAAAGTGATTCACAGGAAGACGGGAGACTTTGAGTTCTTTTCCTTTATCCTGAATGGACACCGCTATTTGTGGTTGCCCCGGGAGATAGGCCGGCCGGTTGTAGGTACCTGTGTGATCCTGTTTTTGATTACATTAGTTACCGGAATGATGCTCTGGTGGCCTAAGTACTGGAGCAGAAAGACGATCCGGAGGTCCTTCACAATCAAAAAAGGAAGTTCTTTCTGGCGGCTCAATTTCGACTTGCATCATGTGTTAGGAGCCTATGCGATGATCATTCTTTGTATGCTTTGCCTGACCGGGCTGGTATGGAGTTTCCAGTGGTATAGCACAGGGCTTTATTACATTACATCCGGAGGAAAAGAATTAAAACCCTATACACTGCCTCAATCGGATACCTTACAGATAACAAAGGCTTTACAGGAACCTTTGGATAAACTGTATCAACAGCTACGCCAGGAAGAACCAGGGGCAAAAACACTTTACATTGTTCTACCTTACAATGAAAGTGCCGTATTCCGGGTAAGCCTTGAACATGTCCGCCGCTCCTATTACCGGACAGATAATCTCTTTTTTGATCAGTACACGCTGCAACCTTTAGAAGGATCAGGACCGTATGCCGGAAAATACAAAGAAGCATCTGCTCCGGACAAACTACGAAGAATGAACCTGGAGTTACACGATGGCCGGATCTTTGGCATCTGGAGTAAGATTATCGTCTTTCTGGCCAGTCTTACCGGAGCCTCTTTACCCATAACCGGAATGCTGATCTGGTATAAAAAACGTTTTTCTTTCCGTCATCGCAAGCTGAGAGCCACTCGCTGACCGTCCGGTCAATCGTCTGAAGACTTTCTGCCAAACAATTTACCCAGATAAAAAACAGCAAAAATAATCAAAGCAATAATAGCAATAGCTCCCACCACATACACTAATACGGTAGAAACCACTTTCACCCCGATTACTAAAAGCACAATAAACAAAACAATAGCGATCACTCCAACCCCTATTAATATATTTTTTAATGTATTCATAACTAAACCTCCTGATTTATGGGAGTATAACCTGCTAAAAAAGAAAAAAGTTTAATGACCGGATAGAATCATCCCGAAAGGTCCGGACTATATTTTAAAAGAAACAAACCGCTACATCCGATTTATTTCTACCTTTGCCCCCTGTACCTAAACAAAAAAGTATGAAAACAAACTACCTGGTAGCGATCAGTTTATTCATAGGTCTGACTACTGCTTGTAATGATGATGACACTAAAAATCCGGAAATTGAGTTCTCCGGAACTAATATGTTAACAAAAGTATCCGTCACCAGAGATAAAAAAACAAAAACAGCCACCCTAACGCTTACCGACGCTTCCGAATGGAAACTGTATGGTGGTTCTTCCGATCAGCAGATCGATCTGTCCGAACCCATTGCCAAAGGCAGCAAATCCGACTCTTTCACCCTCTCTGTTCCAACAGATACCCGTAGCTACTTCCTGTTGGAAACGCCGGACGGAAAAGCAATCCTGGCAGAACGCCAGTTGCCCATGACAGGAGGATATAATTTCCGTGATATGGGAGGTTTCCGCACGAAAGACGGACGCTACACCCGCTGGGGACAGGTATTCCGATCCGATGAACTAAAAAGTCTGACAGATGCAGATATGACTTATCTGAGCAGTCTTCCGTTAACAACAATCGTTGATTTCCGTTCTGAGTCAGAGATCAGCGAAGCGCCGGACCGAATCCCTGACTCCGTAAAAGAACGGATCGAACTTTGTATCACTCCGGGAAGTCTGTCTGACCTGCCCGTAGAACAGATTCTGAGCCTGACTGAGGAAGAAGCAGATGCAACGATGGTGGATATTAACACTCAATTAGTGAATGATCCCAGATGGATCGCTCAATATAAAGCTTTCTTTGCTTTACTACAGAATCCGGAGAAAACTCCTTTAATCTATCACTGTACAGCAGGGAAAGACCGTACCGGATACGCCAGTTTTCTATTCCTGACTGCACTGGGAGTAGATCAGGAAACTTGTATGAATGATTACCTGGTATCGAATATCTATCTGGAAGACAAATACGGCATATATATCCAGATGTTCCCTTTCCTGCGTGCACTGATCGAAGTAAAAGCAAAATACTTACAGACAGCCATTGACTCCATCATCACTCAATACGGTGATGTGGAAACTTACCTGACGGAAGTACTCGATGTGGATATCGACAGAATGCGGGAACTGTATTTGTATTGATTCAGTTTTTCATCTTTATACAATAAGAAAAAAGAGGTATCCGGTCCGGATAGCTCTTTTTTATATTCCTTCATCATAAGAAGTCTTACCGAGTCTTAACAGATCTCCCGCGATATCGTTTTTCTCTCTATATTTGTTTTATATTTAATTGAATAGATATGAGATCGAATTTTAAGTATGTAGCTGTTTTCATCCTAAGTTTTCTATCCCTTATATTTCTGTTGCAAATACTTTTTATGAAGAACCTCTATGACACAGCAAATATACAATTAGAGCGAAGCATCATAGAATGTCTGGAAATAGCAGACCTGCATGAATTACAACACCGGGTGGACAGTCTGGATCATATTCCGGATTCCCTCAAAGAAGGGGGCTATATAGAAATATCCAATTCCCTCGACTTAAACCCCAGTAATGAGATCGTCTATAAAAATAAGAAAAAGATAGTGCTTAAAGGGGACACCCTACATAGTGCCGAACAGATCCGGAAGACATCGTTGGATGTACTCAACCGGATGAACTTCATCGTAAAAGAGGCCTTACATGAGGCCATAGACTCCATCGCCAGACCCAATCTTACTTTCTTTTACCATGCACTGGATTCATGTTTACAGGAAAGAAAAATCCATTCTAAACTATACCGGGTAGAACATATTCATCTGGCAACGGATAGCATCATCGGACAGGTCATTCTTTCAGATAACTCCGGGAGGGCCGATATATATGACTGGGTCTTTGACCAAACGGTCCCCCGGGGATATCGTATCTATATAGAACCACTAATGAAAAGTGTCCTACATACGATGATCGGTTCCTTAACCTTCACCCTGATCCTGATCTTATTTCTCTCTTTTTCTTTCTGGTATCTCATTCGGACCATCTTCCAACTCAAAACGTTAGAAGAGATGAAAGAAGATTTCACCAACAATATGACCCATGAGTTAAAGACCCCTATCGCAGTAGCCTATTCGGCAACCGACGCGTTAGTCAATTTCGGACAGGGAGAAAACAAAGAAAAGCGGGAACGATACCTATATATATGTAAAGAACAACTGGAAAAGTTGAGTGGCCTGGTAGAACAAATCCTGTCCATGAGTATGGAACGACGTACAAAACTAACTCTGAAAAGAGAAGAAATACAGGTCAGAGAAATGTTGGAAACCCTGTCAGAAACCCACCGGATAAAAGCAAAGAAAGAAGTGGTCATACAAATCCATATGGATCCTGAAAACCTGACCATAGTGGCAGACAAGACTCATTTTAATCATGTCATGAGTAACCTGATAGACAATGCTATCAAATACTCTACTGATAGTGTGTCCATTCACATACAGGTACGCAAAGAAAACGGGTCCTCCATCTTTACAGTCAGGGATAACGGAATCGGAATTCCCCCGGACAAACAAAAATACCTGTTTGACAAGTTCTACCGGGTTCCACAAGGGAACAGACAAAATGCAAAAGGTTATGGCATTGGTTTATATTATGTGAAGACCATTGTTGAAAAACATGGAGGAACTATTCATGTGGAAAGTATAACCGGAAGAGGCACTGTATTTACCATAAACTTACCTTAATTCAGTTTATCCTCCCTTCTATTCGAATGCTTATTTTCTTTTTTTCCTTCCCCTGGGATTTCTCCGGTCATATACTCAGCCACACTTTTCAAAAAGATCATCATCCAATAATAAATAGTTTACAGAAAGATATAATTGGTAATAAAAACAGAAAACAACGATTAGAAGAGCTCAGGATGCAAAAGAAAAATCTTACAGCATTCGCTTATATTCTTCAATCATCCTCTTCACTGTTTTAGCATCCGACAAACCTTCTGTGGTATAAGTTGCCGGATCATAATAGTTTCGTAGGAAAGAGCCGGCCGGAGACCATACCGTATTAATAATACCCCGGAAATGTTTCCCCATAACCGGATGGGATTGATTCCGGAAACGGATCATATCTTCCATTTGTTGCACAGCCAGTTCCGGACTACGCCAGGGACAAGTTGCCACATCAAACCCTTTCAGCGCGAAATAAACAGATGTGAGATCCGCCCGTTCATAATGCCAGTCACAGATAAATACCTCTTTCGGGATTATATCAATCGCCCGGTAAGTATTGTTCATACTGGCTTCCCATTCACCTAAGCCGGTTGTTTTTCCATCAATCAGACGGTCTCCCCAGATCATTAAACGGCCTCCTTTCAAAGCCAGATGATTCTGAATCTTAGTAACCTCTCCGGCAAATAATTCGGCTTTATCCCTTCCATAGCAACGCGGACATTTCTCGTCCCCGATATAAAAGACCTCATCCATACCTGCATGAAACAGATTAGTTTCAAAAGCATCCATCAACTCATCTACCAAAGCAAACACGACTCCATGAACCTCCGGATGCAACGGACAATAACTTTTACAATAAAGTCCGTCTGCATTGGGCCAGGGAGCATAATTCTTTGTATCCACATGCGGGGTTTCATCAAATTGGGGATACTCACGTAAGAGTGCATACGTAGTTTCCGCCCAGGACTGAAGTCCTAACAGATTAATTTGTGGAGCCACCTGTATACCATGTTTACGGCAGACTTCCGCTAAACGTTTCACATCCGCACGGGTCAACGAATCCGGATCTCTCAGTTCCGGATGGGATTCATACGCATAATTCCAGTCCACACGAAGAATCAATAGGTTGAACCGGGCAGGAGCCAGTTCTTCTTCAATAAACCGGACAAACAGATCCATCTCCCCCACCATCGGCGCTGCGATCGCAAGACCTCTTACCGGTAAAATGTCATCTACCGTTTTCTCTTCGGTTTGTGCAAATAAGACTGTGGGTAAAACACACCAACAGATCAAAAAGGCTAACAGTCGTTTCATATGAGAATTGATTTAAGTTTCAGAAAGATAAAGATATAGCAAGAGATGCATATATCCAAATCTTCAAAAACAGGAAAATATATCTTTTGAGATACATAATTCCAAGGGTGGCTATTTTACTTGACTTTCTCTTTCCTGAAACGTATCTTGCAGAAAAAAGATTGTTTGGTTTATAAATGGCAATGAAGCGTATGTGTCACGTGTTTGAATATGTCTTCCTGACGTGATGTCAGTACACTTTTAAACTCATATAATAAATAGTTTTTGGTTTGATTATAACGCCCGGTAAAATTTACCGGGCGTTTGCTTTCTTCTCCGGTAAAAAACAAAAAAATTCAACTTCAACAAAATTGATACTCAACCTTTTTCCTGACAAACCATCCCAATCAGAAAAAATATTTCATCAGTGCTCTTGCAAATTCCAAACAAACGCTCTATCTTTGCATCGCAATTCAGAGGAAATGCAAAGCGAAAGATTCGCAAAACAAAATGGTGTGGTAGTTCAGCTGGTTAGAATACCTGCCTGTCACGCAGGGGGTCGCGGGTTCGAGTCCCGTCCATACCGCCAAAAGCCTGTCAATCAAAAGATTGACAGGCTTTTTATTTCATTCTATTCTATCTCTTACTGGATAAAATTACCCAGCAGACATCTCCTTTAAACTAAGATAACTCCCTATCAATAAACCATATAATCCCGAAAAGAGAGATAGGGAAATAGATGTCTCAATAATATATATATATCTACCTTATATTTTTAGGACCTTCCCGGTTCCAGCGAATGTATGGGACTATCTTATACTATCAAAATCAGCCTGCTATCTTTGAGGACTCTACACTTTGTTAACCTCCGCTATTATCTTGGAAATTATTTGCCTTTTTATTTAAGCGAGGTAAAACAACCGTTAAACCTACTGAATAAAAAACGACTAAACCTGTTTAACCAGAAGCTAATTCCTCAAAAATCATAAAAAGTGACTCTATTAATCCACTCTTTCTGACTTGATTTTTATTCTATAGAAATATACCTTTATCTCAACAACAAAGAATGCCAAAAAAATAAAAACGCCTTGAATAAATAATAATTTAAACATTAAATATATGGATATACTACTTAAGCACCAAAAAGCCTATTAAAAAAATGCTTTTTTACTCATCTTTTAAAAATTAAAAACATGAAAAAATTCCTATCTCTATCAGTAGCTACTCTACTGATCGCCGGCGCGATGACAACATCATGCAGCGACAACGACAAAACAGACGGACCAGGTATCCCTAAACCAGGCGAAACCGGCGTACGGATTACCGTAGTAGACAACAGCATCGAGACCCGGGCCTACAACGGCACCGAACCCACAGAAGCAGGTGAAACCCAACTGGCATCTACCCTCTCCGTCTACGTCTATGACAAAAACGGAGCCTTCGAGTACCAGGAAGCCGCCCTCCCGTTAGACCCGCTCACACTGAAAACCGACATCTTCAAAGTACCCGACGGAGATAAATACTTCTACATCTTCTCCAACGGACAAACCAGACCGGTTAGCCAGGCACAAAACATGGTAGACATGGAAACACAAAAAATCCAGGTAGACTTCGACAAAAACAGGCCCAAACCTGCTGCCGACTTTGACGCCATGGCCATCGGTACCCTTTGGAGAGGCGACCACAACGAACGCGGCAACCTACGTAACATAGAAGGAAACAAATACGGAGGAGAACCCGTACCCATCAAGCTTGAAGTAGGACGCGCCGTTGCCAAAATACGGTTGGTAGACATCAAAAAAGAAACCGTACCAGGCACCAGCCCACTTACAGGATCATTCGCTAACGCCGCCTACCGCCTGCGCAGCGTACCCGTTGAATACTACCTCGTAGGACAACTCGACGGCTCAGGCAACTATCCACCCACAACAGGCCTCCGCTATTTCAGCGCCGTGCACGACCTCGGACCCGGAACATCAGGCACCCCCAGCGACAAATTCGTAGACTATTTCTGGGGACCGGATGAACTTACCCCCTCACCTACAACACACTACTATGCAATAGAAAACACAACGCAAAAAATGACAAGTGAAAACGTAAACGAAGAACACCTCTTCTACGGCAACACCACCTACATCCAATTCCGGATCGAATACACCACCGGCCCCAATGAAGTATACGACCACACCACTGCACCTACCACACCCATGGCCAATGGGCTCGGAGTTAACGCAGACTTCTGGTCAGGTCTATACAACGGAGAACGGCTGATCTTCGACGGAGACCCCTCCGGCATATCAGGTGTTACCGATGTTAAATCATACAAAGGAGGCGTCATGTACTACAAATTCCCGGTACGCGACCCACGGGAAATCGGCACCGAACGCCAATGCTGCGTGATCCGTAACCACTACTACGAAATCAACGTAAACAACATCTTCAACCTCGGTGAACCAGATGACGAAGTCGACCCCGAAGAACCGATCGACCCTACCGATACCGACGTACAAATCGAAGTCAAAGTACTCGAATGGTTCAAAGTAGAGCAAGGAGAAGATCTATGATAAAAGCCGCCCTGAGACAGAGCCGCTGAGATTAGATTAATAATTTGAGAAAGAGAGACGTTAGTTGAAGGGGATCTCCCGATCCCCGCCTGTGAGGTATAAGGATTTTTAATCCGCTAAAAAATACCTATTTGTTGGTATATCAATGGATTGTATCTATACAGGATCCGGAGATTCTGATACTCAGCAGGCGGGGATTAAAAATCCCCTTCGACTAAACCTCTCCATAAACCGGAAACAACATGAAAAGGAACCTATATACACAACTTATCACAGCCATCTGCCTGGTCACCACCCTCGCAGGCTGTATCCGGCAAGACCAAAGCGATTGCTACGAAGTCTTCCTGGCCTTTGAATGCATCAATCCGGACTACCACTTCCCAGAAATCGCGAAAGAACTCGAACTCCTACTCTACGACCCGGCAGGAGAACTTGCGTACGACCTCACCTACACAAGCAACCAACTCGCCGCCAGTAGCTGGAGGATCAACCTCACAAACGATATTCCACAACCCGGAACCTACACCGTGGTAGCCCTCGTCAACTACCATACCGGCACCCCCCTTTCCCTAAACGCCAAAACAGAGAAAGAAACATTCCTTGCCGAAATAAAATACAACAACCAACGCTGGATAGACTACACCGTGACCGACTCCTACCACGGTATCTACAACCTGGACTTTAAAAACAACAACGACCACACCATCCAGCACACCGTGCCCATGTCCAAACACACCAACACCATCAAACTAACCGTAGAATTCACCAACCGGGAAGCTGCCAACAGCCTCACCGGCTACAGCAGCTACCTCGTTGGCGAAAACGCCCGTTACAAATGGAACTACACCATCCCGCCCCACACCCCGGTCTACTACCAACCCTACAGTACCACCTGGCAAAACGGCGGAACCAACCTCGTAGACCATCACAAAACCATGCGCCTACACGCAGACGGCAACCTCAAGCTCCACCTCAGGTTTGAAAGCAAAGGGACCCACTACACACAAATACTGGACGTACCCCAACTATTAGCCAAGGTAGAGAAAAACGGCGTCTACCTCTACGACACCAACGAAAAACTTGAACTACACGACTACTTCGAAATAAAGATCCGCATAGGAGAAGGATACACCATCGTCGACCTCATCGTAGACGACTGGTTCCTCATCACCACAGGAGAAGACATGTAAACATTAAAAAACGATCAATATGAAAGCAAAATATACATACACCAGCCTGCTCGCCATAGCGACCCTCCTCGCCGTATCCTGCGTGAACGACGAAATAGAAAGGCCCACCCCCACCCCACAAGACCCACAGGTAACCTTCTCCCTGCAAATGCCACGCGCCGCCGCCGCAGCCCCCGGCACCGGCCTCACCCAGGAAGAAGAACGCCTCATCAGCAACCTCACCCTGCTGGTCTTTACACCGACCCCCTCCGGCGACCCCCTGTGCGAACGCGTAATCGAAAACCTCGTGCCCACACCCGTGCCCAACACCGAAAATGCCCAATACACCCTGACAGCCACCCTGCCAACCGGCTACTACCGCCTCATGTTCCTCGCCAACGTAGCCGGTAAAATAACCGCCGATCCCCCCTTGGGAAAAACCCTGTCCACCATTGAAAGCACCCTCTTGCACACCATGCAAACCCCATGGGACATCGCCACCCACACCACCACCGGCGGCTTCCCCATGACAGGAGCAACCCCCGGCTACATCCAGGTAAACGGAAACTACACCCACACTGAACCCATTGTCATGCTCCGCATGCACGCACGCATCAACGTCACCGTAGCCGATCCCGTAAAAGACAACATTAAAATAAGCACCATCCGCCTCCACAACCCCAGCAGCCGCGGACTGGTCCTACCGGCAGAAACCAACCTCGACACCGCCGCCACCGGCTACATACGCGCCATCGCCCCCTCCCTACCCCTGGTAAACGGAGTACCCGACCCCGGCCTCCTCGCCACCCCATGGGAATACACCGGCACAGCAATTGACAACGGCAACGAATGCCTCAACACCATCTACACCATGGAAGGATATGACCCCCAGGGACGGGAAGACGACGAATACGCCTGGCTCGAACTAACCTGTTCCTACAACGATGAACCCGAAGAAGATTACCGCATCGACTTCCAGCTCACCCGGGAAGATGGCACCCGCCAGCCCATCGGCCTCCTCAGGAACCACTCCTACGAAATTGTCATCCTCTCCATGACCGGAGAAGCCGGACTCGAATTCGAAGTCATGGAATGGAACGACTCCGACATGAGCGATATCATCATCGAAGGACGCTACTTCCTCAAAGTAAACCAAAGCAACTTCGAACTCGACAGAGAACCCAAAGACGCTAATAGTTTCAGCAACAAACTCACCATCCAGACCAATTACGAAGAAGGCTGGGTGATCGACCGCATCACCGGACCCGGTGACGGCGCACCCATTAACATGGATAACGGCTGGATACAAATAGCACCGGGAGACCGCACCGGCCCCCAACAACAGGAAAAAACCATCTCCATCCTGCTCGAAGAAAACACAACCGGTGCCCCCGTAGTGCAGAGATACACCTGAGGGTAGGACGGCTCATCGACTTCATCGTCACCGTCACCCAAACCCCCAACCGGGAAATAGAACTACACATTGAAGACCTCGACGGCAATCCCCTCGAAGAAATCATCTTTTATGACTTCTACGGCAACGACCAACCCTACGAACAAAAAGCCTTCCGCGTACGCTGGGCACCCTACGGAACCGACCAACAAGGTGTACCTTTCAAATGCGAAGTAAGTACCACCCTGGTAGGCGACGACTATTTCGACTTCAAAGCCGGAACCGAACGCATCACCACCGGCGTGCTCACCGACCCCACCGGCAGGAAAGAATACACCATTGAGCCGGAACCATTCACCGAAGAAGAAGTGAGCGAACTATTTGGGAACCCCTTCCTGCAACACGCCAGTTGGGTCACCTTCACCGTGACCGACCCCGCGGATAACACCAAAAGCATCAGCAAAACCATCTACCTCAACCATCAGCACATAGCCATCATCTCCCGGAATTTCCGGCGGCTCTCCTATTTAGACAGGACATATGAATTTGATGTGCTGGCCAACACCCCATTCATCGTAGAAAGTATTGACAATACCGAAAATGCGTTTGCCTCCTCTACCAACCCGGGATTCACCGGAGGGAATAATATCGTGACCGGTACGAGGCTGACCTATACTACCCACCCTGCCACACCCGGAACCTATATAAACGGTGTAGGACGAGCCGGACGCAAAGCCACCTTCTACCTGCGTGACCAGCGTGGGCTTATACAGGAACCGGTTCCATTCATGGTATCCGCTATTACAGACGACCCCAACACCTATCTTGTAAATCCCCCGGCATCCGGAACACATACATTACGTATCCCTATCCGCAAACTCTTCTGGATACGCGAACGCGAAGCCGGAGACACCTCCATGGAGGATATAATCCAACAAAACATAGCACTGGACCCCGAAACATTAAGGGCAGAATGTTACAACCCGGCCAATCTCGGGACCCCGTTGCAGAACTATCAGGTAAATCTTTCCATAGAAAGGGACCCCGCCGGAACGAGTGCCCTGGAAGATGTATTAAAAGTAGAAATACCTATTCCTGCCGGTGGATTAAGTGGTAATATAATAGTAGGCGTGAAACGCCCGGGGGCATCTACATGGCTCTGGACCTGGCATATCTGGGTCACCGATTTCAACCCCGACACGCGGACCGCCGACCGGCTGGAAACAGAGGATGCTTACTTTATGAAACGCAACCTCGGAGCCCTTACAGACGCGCATCTGCTCAATCCCACCACGACCGGCTTCTACTACCAGTGGGGGCGCAAAGACCCCTTGCATCCGGACCATATTCCGAACAACAGGCAAGCGGTAGCACCAGGCACCGTCAGCAACCTTCTGAACGCAATTGATAACCCGGCCATCTATTATACAAACCAATCCGGCTTCGGTGATTGGTACACCGGTATGCAGCAGGAACCCTACCAGAATAACTTCCTCTGGAATGATTATGAAGACAATAAAACCCCCTTCGACCCCTGCCCGGCCGGTTGGAGAGTTCCCTATTTTTTTCAGAATAGTAAAAACCAGGGTACCTCCCATTCCTTATGGCGTCAGACAGAGTTCACTACCATTATCAGAGACCCGGGTACAAATCAAATTCTGGGATTTTCCCGTAAAAGGAGAACGGACAACTCGCCTTCACATGATGTTATGTTTACCCCTGCGGGCGGTTTTTATGGAGAGGGCGGGATTTTTACAGATGAAGCAAGAGCTGTATTTTACAACGCCAATGTATCTCCCGTAAATCCAACGCAGGGATTGACCTCGGTAAATAACGAAACCGGCGGCAATGATGAAGAGGACCGTTACCGTGCCGCGGCAGTTCCGGTACGTTGTATTAAACGCAAATAATAACTATTAAAATGGCATGGTATTATGAAAACGAATAAGAATATACTATATACAATCGGGACGGTTGCCACCATTCTGCAACTATCCCTGGCAGCCTGCACCGACTCCTACGGCGAGTGGCAGCCCACACACACGACAACAGGAACCTTTACATTGTCACTGGAACTACCCCGGTCAAAAACAGTCGAACTGGCTACCCGCGCCATGACCGGAGAACAGGAAAGCGACATACAGGAAATGACCCTCCTACTCTTTGTTTCAGCCCCAGGTAATACCGAGGAGTTACACAGCACCGTATCTATCCCTGCAACGGCACTGGTACGCAATGCATCCAACAACCGCCTCTACACCACTACCGCCACCCTTGAACCAGGCACCTACAGCACCTTTATCGTACTGGCCAACAGCGCAGCCACCATAACACAAACCCCCTGGCTGGTCAAAGGCACCCCCCGCAGCCAGATAGAAGAAGAGCTGCTATTGAGCCTCGGCGACGGCGCCCATTGGAATGCCACCCAACCCACCCCCCGGCGCTTCCCCATGTGGGGCAGCATAGAAGGCGGCAGTACAGGGCTCGTAATCAACAGCACCCCCAAAAACTATAGCGCAAAACTACACCGCATGCTGGCCTCCATCGATATCGTAATTGAACAGGAAGACGAACAGGGGCAACCCCTCCCGGCATTCAACCTGGATAAAATACACCTCTGTAATTTCTACCGCAACGGCCGGATGATACCCATCAGCAGCTCATCTCATTATGACGGCACGAAACTACTCGATATTTCCCTCCCGGCCGACGCTGACCGGCTGGCCTATACCGACCCGTTAGTATATAACGGCAACCTGGCCGACGCCACATTTGCCCCCGACATCATCATCCGGAATGAAATATACACCTTCGAGCAACTGCTCAGTGACGGAGAAGAAAAAAGTAAAAAACCTTTTCTGATCATAGAAGGTGAATACGAAGATACCGGATACCCCTCTTTCTACCGGATTGATTTCGTAGAACGTCTGCACGAAGACCCGGCCGACCCGGTGAAGGCCGAAGATAACTTCCTGCCACTCATACGCAACTATACCTATAACATCATAGTGAAAGAAATACTCGGCCCCGGCTACCGCTCCTTTGAAGATGCCGCCACCTGCAAACCCTTCAATACCGTGAGCGAACTATTCCGCTTTGACGACAGCAATTCCGAAGCCGTACAGTTTGACGGCAAATACTTCCTCTCTGTCAGCCACGATTCAATCGGCTTCGACAAAGAACCGGGCGAAGAAATCCTGTTAATAAAAACCGACAGCCCCTTAGGATGGGAAATAGGAGACATCACCTACAGCGGAGGCGACGGCTCTACCGGCTGGCTCAGCTTGGATAAAACCGGCGGCACACGCGACGAAAACGGAGAAGTAAAAGCAAACGTCACCGCCTACAACCCAACCAACCCCAATCCAACTCCCCGGGAAGCCACCTTCACCGTCACCTCCGGCCGGATGGAACACACCCTACAGGTCACCCAGTCCTACCTCGCCGGTATCTCCCTTGAGATAGTAGACAGTGCCGGAGAGCCAGTGACAGAAATCTGGTTCCGCAGCAACCCCCACAGCAAGCCCGAGCCACCATCAGCCCAAAACTTCACAGTCAGATGGAGTGGCCCCGACGGATGCAAAATGGAAGTCATCATGCTGGGCGACCGCGTATTCCCCTTTGAAACCAGCGGAGACAACGCCATTTACGAAGGCCATACGCTCGGTGCCGGTAAGGAAAACCATACCTTCACCATCACACCCACCGCCTTTACCAAAGAAGAGACCGACCCGGTAGAAGGCAAGCCTTTCCTACAGGATGGAGCCACCGTCACCTTCAGTGTCAGCAACGGACAGGAAACCATCAAAAAAAACATCTACATCCGCCACCAATGCCTTTCCATTGTCTTACGGGAGCAGAAAGGATTTACCTACATGGGCGATGAAGACGAATTTAAAGTCTATTCCAATACCACCTGGCGGCTCAAAACCGTCCAGACCGAAGTGCCGGGCCTTTTCCTGACCGGACAAGGCACACCTTTCGACAATACGGTAGATATCTCCGGCGTCTACAACATAACCGAAGGATCCACGGTAAAATACAAGATAAAATCCGATCCGCTTCCCGGAACCTATACCTTTGGTGAATCCGGGCGTAAAATGTACCTCACTTTTGAAGACATCGAAGGAATCGCCCCGGACCAGACCATGAGTATCATAGCAGCTACCCCCGACGCCAACTGTTACCTGGTGCAGGCCGGTAGTACCGTACGGATACCCCTGCGCAAACCATTCTGGATATGGGAAAAAGAACTGAAAGAAGAGCTGGACCCGACAAATATGGCTATACTCAACCCATCTCCCGAAATCATCTGGCAAACCACCAACGGATTAATCCAAAATGCTACGTTAAACAGAAATAATTCAACTGACTACCGCGATTGTACCCTCGACGTCACTACCTCAGGAGCCACCCCCGAAGGAAACGCTATAGTTGCCATCCTGAGCAACGACGGGAAAATCCGCTGGAGTTTCCACATCTGAGTAACCGATTACAACCCCGACAACGGCGGCCCCGTATTTCCCATGTCACCCAGCCACCTGTTTATGGACCGGAACCTCGGCTCAAACGGCAATCACACCACCCTCACTCCCGAAGGAGTAGGAATGTATTACCAATGGGGACGCAAAGAGCCATTTCCAGGTCCCTCGATTTTTGTTGATGGAGATTGGGAGTTCGACCTGACAATCGATAATAACCAACGACGGGTAGTAAATGCTTCCAACCAACAGGTGTTAACAAAATTTGAAAATGTGAATACCTTACAAAATCTGGGAAATAGTATCCATAATCCCACTGTTTTTTATAAAGCCGACGAATGGGAGGTCAGCGTTATGCAGGACTGGTACACCAACTCCGATTCAGAAATGAAATACCAGAATAACTATTTATGGGATGATAAAAAACACAGAAAAACCCCGTATGACCCCTGTCCGGAAGGATGGAGAGTTCCGGAATCATCCAATGTGATGTTATTGAATGACCTGTTGAAAAACGGAACAGTTACGCCTTCCAGCGATGGTAATGTTAAATGGAGTTACACTCACCAACAGGGACAGGTATGGGATATTACGTTTCACGGATACATAGAAGATGGAATATTAAAGTATGCCACCTACTTTGGAGATTTATGGGGGAGATATGTGGACAAATCTACCGCTTTGGAGGCATCTTTCACTCCTAATTCACCTGAAGGATATCAAAACGCGAACTTCCGGAAAATCGGATCCCCTGTCCGCTGCATCAAAGACACCCACCAGTGGTAACCATCAACCCCATAACAGAGCGCCAAACAGCACTTACGGGTTTATAGATTTCATAGATTGATTTAGTTTTTTATTGTTTAGGTTAGCAGGAGGCCCGCAGCGATGCACGCCTCCTGCACTCCTTTCATTCCCCACCCAGTTCCCCAAAACAACCCCACTACCACACCCCATCCCGGAGGGATCACATGTGCATAACCGTGGGGTGCACATCCCACGGCACAAGCTACACACTACCACCACGAGCCCCAAAGCGGGGTCAATAAGGATACTCCTATTCACCTCCTACGGAGCTGACAAGGGGGATAGCCTCAGAGCCACGGGATATACATCCCGCGGTTAGTCACATATAATCCCTTCGGGATAAAAGAGTTCCTCAAAACACCCCCACTACCACAATCCCATCCCGGAGGGATCACATGTGCATATCCGTGGGATGCATATCCCAAGGCACACAGACACACCCTACCCTAAGAGCCCCGTGAGGGGGGGGCAATAAAGACACTCCTATTCACCTCCTACGGAGCTGAGGAGGGGGATAGCTTCAGAGCCACGGGATATACATCCCGCGGTTAGTCACATGGAATCCCTACGGGATAAAAGAATAGCGAATAAAGGAAAGAAGATGCAATCTTTTATATGAAGAGTTCAAAACTATTATTTATATTTGGAAAATCTAAAACCTTAACAGACATGGCAAGCTACAAACAAATCCTGTACCATATCGTGTTTTGTACCAAACACCGTGAGCCAACTTTACCACTGGAGCATTCAGAGATGTTATACAAATACATATGGGGTATTATCAAACAAAAGAACGGAGTCTTATACCGTATCGGAGGAATGGAAGACCATATACATATCCTTTCCGACCTATCCCCTTCTATCGCTTTAGCCGAGTATATCAGAGACATCAAACGCGCATCCTCCGGTTGGCTGGCAGCTTCCGCCCTCTTCCCCGGATTTAAAGGCTGGGCAGAAGGATACGGCGCTTTCTCGTATGCATGGAGAGACAAAGAAACGGTATTAAACTACATCCGTAACCAACGCATATACCACAAACAAACTTCATTTGAAGAAGAATACAGAAACCTCCTCAACGAATTTAATATTGAAATAGATGAAAAATATTTCCTAAAATAAAAACCCTCCCCCATACACTCCAAAGCCTAACATGCCTAAAGCCTCTATCCCGAAGGGATTGCATGTGCATAACCGTGGGATGCACATCCCACGGTACGAAGCTACACCCTACCACCACGAGCCCCCAAAGGGGGTCAACAAGGTTACTACTATTCACCTCCTACGGAGCTGAGAAGGGAGGTGTACCGTATGACCCACGGGATATGCATCCCGCGGTTAGTCACATATAATCCCTGACGGGATAAAAGAAAAGCCCCAAAGCTGAAAAAGAAATCTTTCCTGGGAGAACGTACTTCTAAACAACTATCCATATACCACAAAACCCATCCCGGAGGGATCGCATGTGAATAACCGTGGGATGCATATCCCACGGCACACAGATACCCACGATACACAGACATCCACGATACAGATACCTGCGGCACAACTCCACGGTACAGATACCTGACACACCTCCCTGGCACAGCTACCCAACACAGCTACCCGACACACCTCCCTGGCACACCTACCCGGCACACCTATCCGGTACACCTATCCGGTACAAAGATACACCCCACCACTACGAGCCCCAAAAGGGGGTCAATAAGGACACTCCTATTCACCTCCTCCAGCGCTAAGGAAAAAGGGAGCACTATCTCAGCTACCACTTTCAGGTAGTATTTTTTCATAACCCACCCTTTTTTAGGCAATAAAATTCTTTTTTTTGTTAAAAAAGCCCTAACTTTATTCCGACTTAAGACCAATTGTAAACAGGCGCAGGTATAAAAGAATGGTTATTTGTTCGTGTTGACCCAATTAAAAACGCCCTACCATGGAATATACTCAAATATTAGACAGTTTAAAGTCATGCCTTGCCATCCGGTATACGGATAAAAAGATCTATCAGAAAAAACTGGCGGCGGCCTTGGGCATGAGTGTCCTAACGGTCAGACGAAGGCTGGCGGGTGATACGTTGTTTACACTACAGGAAATTTCGGTTATCTGCGAGGAGCTGAAAATTCCGGTAGAAGAAGTTTTTTACAATTGCAGCCACCGAACCAGGCAACCATTAGAATTCTTACAATATGATTTCTGCGGCCGTGAAAATGAAAGCAATGAAGCATTTGACCAGTCGATTGACATGTTTTTCTATGCCGCCCAGTCCGAATATTCCAAGTTTTATATCTCCTGCAATACTCTTCCGAACATATTGAATCCAACTTTTGAATGGTTAGCACGGTTTGCCGCCCTTCAATGGATCTTTTTCGCGAAAGGTTCCGGAGCGTTGCCTTCCCTTTCGGAGATCACCTTAGCCCCGCAGTTAAAAGAGCGGTTGGATAGATACCTTCTGGCGGTACGTTGCCTTAAAAAGTCAGTCTGCCTGGTACATTATAAGGTAGTAGAAAACTATATTACCGACATCCGGAGGTTCTACCTGTTGGGCTATATAAAGAAAGACGAAGCCAGGCAACTGGTGCTGGATATAGAAGGAGTACTGAAAGTATTTGAGCAGGTCTGTATCCAGGGTCGTTTAGAAAACGGAAAAGAAATGGAGATTTACTGTACGGACCTGTTTTTTCCAATGATATGTATATCGTGGAAAGTGACCGTCTCAATTTCACGGTATTCCAGCCCAACCCGGTAAACCCGATGATCAGTAAAAGCCCCAATGTATGCTACACGGTGACCAAGTGGTTTAACCTGTGGATGCACTCCTCTACGCTGATCAGCCAGACCGGCCTGCATATCAGGCAGCAGTTTATGGAAGAACAATACCGGGCAGTGAAGGATTTCAAGGCTTATATCGGCATATAAATTCCCACAGGACAACTTTTTAACCCACAGCGCCTATGGATTACCAACGGTTAACAGACACCATCAAACGCCTTCTCCGGGAAAAATTCCCGGATGAACCTAACAAAGCCCGGGTACTGGCCGGCATATTGAATATAACGGAAACTTCCGTATACCAGAAATTCAATGGCGACAGGCAGTTCTCACTGGAAGAGATCGTAAAAATAGCCCGTCTTTTTTCCGTTTCCATCGACACCCTGTTGGGAGAAACTCCCCCTGAGTTTACCCACCGGATGGAGCTCACGTTTACCAAAAACATGTCGGAACACCAAAGAGCCGTTTATATGGAAGAAACTGCCCGCTCTACTTTGGGACAAGCCTCCAAAGAAGGCAATTCGAGATTTACAGGCGTATGTAAAAATATGCCTTTAATCAGCTATTGTTATTTTGAATGGCTGATGAGATTTGCCCGGATGAAATGGCTCTATTTCCACAACTGTTTAGATGAAATGGTCCCTCTTAGTGAAATGCCTTATCCCGGCAGGTTTGCCAACATGTGGGATATCTATAGGGAAGCATTCAGCTTATTCCGGCGATTAGTCTTTATCATAGACGGAGACATCATACGGAATTATCTCTTAGACATCCGTTTTTTCCAACACATTCACTACCTGACACTAGAAGAAGTAAACCTCGTGCTGGACGACCTCGTACGCTCATTAAAGTCCATGGAAGAGACCTGCCGCGAAGGCCATACCGATAATCCCGGACAGGAGATTGCCATTCTCTATTCCGACATCGCCCTCTACAACGACATTTATCTGGTAGAAAGCCCTTCCCTAAACCAGGGCCTCTTCTTCACCCAGGGCTTTATCCCGATTATCCATAAAGACCCACACAGTTTCAACGTACTGCGGGAGTGTGCCGATTCCTGCATACGCTCCTCCAACGCTATTTGCGGGGTGTCCGTACTCAAACGGAATGCTTTTTTGAGATACAATACCAACGGATACAGGAATTCGGGGACCGTTTACCGGATCCACTATTTCAGTCATACCCTGACATTTCTGCTCAGCGTATTCCACAGGGTCAAAGAAAAGAATTGGTAGAAACAAGGTGAATTTTAAGAATCCGCCAAGCCCCTTACCTTCCCATTCCGGAAAATCTGAAAACAGAAAAAGGGAGGACAATAAGTTCCGGATGCTCTCAAATACGATTACTTTTTATTATTTTTACCGGATAAAAACGCTATGACTATGGAAACCGGCATTGATTTCTCACAGGTTCCGAATAACTACATGATGTGCCTGCACCGGGAATGTGTACAGGCAACCACCTGCCTGAGGCAACTTGCAGAGCGAATGGCCCCTGCTGATCTTCCACGCTGGACAATTGTCAGCCCTAAATACCTGGCATCACAGGAAGGGGCCTGCCCATACTACCGGCCTGCAGTTAAAATACGCCTTGCCAAAGGATTTACAGGTATGTTAGGAAACTTACTTTATAAACAGACGCAACCGGTGGTTTCCGAACTGCAACTTCTTTTTGGCCGGAGAACCTATTTCCGGGTTCGCAAAGGGGAACGTTTGCTATCTCCGGCTGAACAGCAACAGGTTTTACAGATACTTCACAAGTATGGCCTATCTCATCCCCCGGAGTTTGATGCCTACCTGGAAGTATATGATTGGTAAAGATTAAATAAGAAGACAAAGGTATTTCCGGCTATAGCCATGCCGGTTTGACTATCGTGCCAAGCCACTGACACCACAGTGACATACCGTTGGCACTCTAATGCCATCAGTATGGTACACCTGTGTCAAAGGGATGGCACAGACATGCCCCTGCAACCACTGATTCATGGCAATATACGCCCAGGGAAGGGATAGTGCACCGGCAGGATGTCGTTTGTATGGATTTGTACAGGTATTTTACTACTTTTGTTCTACCATTTAATATTTAAACTATCCTATGGAAGTACGATCCCGGTATAGAATCCTTTCTCTGTTATTGATCCTGATCGCAAACCTTTTGTGGGGATGGATTTCCGGTCTGCTGATCTATCTTTCCATTCAGGATCCTGACTTTATAAGGGAGATGCCTCCTGGTCCACTCATCCTGGTTAGCCTTATCTTTTTGATGGAACTCATCCTACTGAATATTTTCTTCAAGGATTGCAGACGGATCCGGATGAATGATGAAAAAATCATTTTTATAAACCCTCTTTTGCCCTTCATCAGAAAAAGCTACCGATGGAGAAAATTAGACTATCATCTTACGGTAATAGAATATGCCAAACGGGGAGGTGCTTTTGAAACGACATGGCTGATACGAAAAGGACGGGTGAAGGCCCGTATTTCCAGTTTTTACATAGCCAATTACATGGAAATAAAAGATTCTTTATGTATACCTGACCAGGGGGAAAGGCAGCTTCCATGGCTTAAAAAGTTTACCTGCCGTTATGGATGGACGAAAGTTCCCCGCTACTTCAGCCGCTACAGGAGCTAACATTCCCCGGCATCTCTTATACTATTTCCGCCTCAGACTTGCAGAAAGGGTTTTACGGAAACCATCCGGATGACCGCGGTCAGGAATACTCATAAGTAAACAGGTCTGTAGAAAAAGTTGCTCTACAACAAAACCGCCGACAACTCCGCAAAAGCCAGTCCAAAGTCCCGTTCCGCTTCAAGTGCCTGGTTCACCGTATCATAATAGATACTGATCTCCATCATATATTCCAACAGAGAGATCTGCCCGGCATCCAGTGCCTTTTTTAACAACTCTACATTGTTGAGATTGACCAGTGCCTGCCGGTAACCCTTGGCAGCCGTTTGCAAGCCATAGGCACGTTCGTACTGGCTTTGCAGGCGGTTATAGAATTGGATGCGGGTGTCTTCCCGGCGGATCTCGGCGGCTTTGAGGGCGGTCCGGGCCTGTTTGACCCGGTTTTTGTTTTCCCATAGTGGTATGGAGACACCGAGGGTTAAACCCTGATAGGCTTCTCCTACTACTTTTTCCCGCATATAGCCGGCTGAGAAAGAAGGTAAACCCTGTGCTTTGTTTATCGCGATCTGCTTCTTGGCCAGTTCGATCTCCCGGTTGACGTATTGGAGTACCGGGTTTTGTTGTTCGACGGCACTGTACCACTCTTCAAAGCTGAGAGGAAGGATTTCCTCCTGTGTATACAGACTGTCTATAAGCAACTCTTCCCCACCGTTCAGACGCTTTAACTCCGAAAGGACAGCCTGCCGTTCTACCTGCATACGAGCCATCTCACCTTCGGCAGTGGACAGGTTGAGTTGGATCTTATTGTATTCGAGAATATTGGTCTCTCCTTCATCGAACAGCTTCTGATAGGCTGAGGCAAGTGTACGGGCATGGTCGAGGCGTAACTGCCATTCACTGAGCAGGCAGTTATAGTAGGCCAGCTCTACGAGGTTTTGCCAGGCTTCGAGCAGGATATTGATCCGGTCAGCTTTGTACCGGATATCTACTAATTTGTTTTGTTCGCTTGCCATACGGTTTTTCATGCCTGTGATGGTGGGTATATCAAAACTCTGGGTAACCCGTATGTCTCTCCGGTCACCGATAGAGGTAGGGTTTCCCCACAAGTAGTTAAACTCTACTTCCGGGTTATCCAAATAGATTCCGGTACGGTTTTCCAGCTTCTCTGCTTCGGCCGTTTGCCGGAGTGTCTGTAAGGTGGTGTTATTCTGTTCTATTTGTGACAGCATATTCCGGGTCGTTTGTTGGGCAGTGATGGAAGTGATCATCCATAACGCCGTTAATATATAGGTTATCTTTTTCATCTTAATCCTGTACTGTTAGTTGTTTTTTCTCTTTCCTGTTATAGATGTAGAGATAGATAATCGGTACAATAAATCCGTTGAGGAGTGTAGAGGTAAGCAGCCCACCCAGAATCACTTTCGCCATAGGGCTCTGTATCTCGTTGCCGGGCAGATCACCACCGATCGCCAGCGGGATCAACGCCAACGCCGTGGTAAGGGCGGTCATCAGGATAGGATTTAGTCTATCCAGTGAACCGGCAATGACACTCTCTTCAACAGATACACCGGAAGCAGTCAGATCATTGTAACGGGAGATCAGTAGCATACCGTTACGGGTAGCAATCCCAAACAGGGAAATAAACCCAATGATGGCTGGAATACTTATGACGCCACTGGTGAAAAAGAGCATAAAGACTCCACCAATCAGTGCCAACGGCAGGTTCAACAGGATCACAAGCGACTGCGTTGTGCTTTTAAACTCATTGAAAAGCAACAGGAAGATCACGAGGATAGAGAATACAGAGGCGATCATCAGGGTGCGTGAAGCAGCCTGTTCACTTTCAAACTGTCCGCCATATGCTATGTGGTAACCTTCGGGTAACTCTATCTGATCATTTACGATCTGTTGGATATCGTTTACAACTCCCCGTAAATCACGTCCGGCTACATTGGCGGATATCACGATCTTCCGTACCACATTCTCCCGGCTGATCGTAGTAGGGCCACTGGAAGATACAATTTCCGCAACCATATCAAGAGGTACTTTTTGTCCTCCGGCATCTATGATCAGGTCGCTGATCCGTCCGGCTGTGGAACGGCTTTCATTGTTTACTTTGAGCGTCAGGTCAAACGCACGGTCCCCTTCATATACCTGGGAAACGACTTCACCCGCTAACAGGGTATGAATCACCTCGCCAAATTCAGGTAAAGTAATTCCATATTTAGCGAGTAATTCCCGTTTGGGAACGATCTTTAGCTGGGGACTTTCTACCTGTTGTTCCACATTGAGGTCGGCAATACCTTCTACCTCTTCGATCGCTGCTTTGATCTGGTTACCGAGGGCAAACATACGGTTCAGGTCGCTACCAAATAGCTTGATGGCTATGTTGGCACGTGTACCGGATAGCATCGCGTCGATCCGGTGTGAGATGGGTTGTCCGATCTCGATATTGACACCCGGCAGGAGTTTTATCTTTTCACGTATTTCGGCAAGTACTTCGTCTTTGGAGCGTTTTCCTAAGATAAAGGGGGCTTCTATTTCGGATACATTTACGCCGAGTGCGTGCTCGTCGAGTTCGGCACGTCCGGTTTTCCGACCAACGGTTTGTACCTCAGGGATCGACATCAGAATCTCTTCTGCCAATAGTCCGATGCGGTCGGATTCTTCCAGGGAGATACCCGGCAGGGAACTCACATTGATCGTAAACGAGCCTTCATTAAAAGGCGGCAGGAAGCTCCGGCCGAGGCTAAAGAAAAGGATCACGGTCACCACGAGGACTACCCCGGTTGTTCCTAAGACCAACAGACGGTATCGAAGCGCCCCGGCCAGTATTTTTCTGTAATGACCTTTTAGCTTACGGGCGATAAAAGGTTCTTGTTCTTCTTTCCCGCTGGTTTTCTTTCCTCCTAATAAATAACTACACAACACCGGTGTCAGTGTCAAAGCTACCAGCGTGGAGGCAAAGAGGGCCACAATAAAAGCAATCCCCAGTGGCACCAGCATGCGTCCTTCCATACCGGAAAGGAAAAAGAGGGGTACAAAACTGGCTACAATAATAAAGGTAGAGTTCAGGATCGGCATCCGTACCTCACGGGAAGCGTCAAAGACTACCTGAATCACCGTCCGTTGTTCCTCTTTGGGTAACATCCGGTTTTCACGAAGCCGTTTGAATACGTTCTCTATATCTACAATCGCATCATCCACCAATGAACCAATCGCAATCGCCATTCCTCCCAGGCTCATCGTATTAATGGTTAATCCCATCACTTTCAATGCAAGGATCGAAAATACCAAAGATAGCGGAATAGTGATCAGGGCAATCAGCGTAGTCCGTACATTCATCAGGAAGAGAAAAAGGACGATCACGACAAATATACCTCCTTCATAAAGTGATTTCTGTACGTTACTGATCGAATGATCTATAAAACGCGCCTGACGGAAAATATCTGTCGAGACGTGGACATCTGCCGGTAGATTGCGTTGCATTTCCGCCAGTGATCCATCTATCTTCTCTGTCAGCTCCAGTGTACTGGTATGGGGTTGTTTGGTGATTGTGACCAGGACAGCAGGTTTACTATCGAGGGAAGCCAATCCTAATCTGGGGGTTTTGTTTCCTATTTGTATATCCGCGATATGTTCCAGCAGGATAGGGATATTGTTCTCTACCTTTACGAGTGCTTTGCCTAATTCTTCTATATCGGAGGTGGAAAGAATACCCCGGATGATGTATTCGTTTCCGTATTCATATAAAATACCTCCGGAAGCATTCCGGTTCATATCCTGCACCACGGTAGTCACCTCATCCAATCCCACTCCGTAGTATTTCATCTTTTCGGGATTGAGAAGAATCTGGTATTCCCTGATCTCTCCACCGATCACCGTGACCTGTGCCACCCCTCCGGTTGAAAGCAGGCGCGGACGGATCGTCCAGTCGGCTATGGTACGGAGTTCCTGTAAAGAGGTTGTTTCAGAAGTTAATCCAATAATCATTAATTCACCTAAGATAGAGGATTGAGGGCCGAGTGTAGGTGTGCCTATCCCGGCAGGGAGTGCATCGCCAATCACCGCCAGTTTTTCGGATACGATCTGACGGGCACGGTACATATCGGTTCCCCATTCAAATTCTACCCATACGATAGAGAATCCGGTGGTGGAAGAGGATCTCACACGGCGCACATCCGTAGCTCCGTTCACGGTAGTTTCGATTGGAAAAGTAACCAGGCGTTCTACTTCTTCGGGGGCCATTCCTCCGGCTTCGGTCAGTACGACTACGGTAGGCGCATTCAGGTCAGGAAATACATCGACCTCCATATGAAGGGCCGTATAAGTTCCGGCCAGCATCAGCAGTACAGCGGCTATCAATACGACTAACCGGTTCGTAAGGGAAAATTTTATTATTTTATTCAGCATACGTTCTCCTCCCTTTCTTAATGTGTATGCCCTTCAGGTATCAATCCGGCGTTGGCGGCCAGTTTCACTTGTATAACACCCCGGGTTACGACCCTGTCGCCTGTGGTAATACCGGACAGAATCTCTACCCGTTCGCCATCGTTGCTGCCGGTGATTACCTCCTGTTTTTTATACTCTTCTTCTCCGGTCTGCAGATAGACGAAGTAAAGCCCCTGTTCTTCGCTCAGGGAAGAAACAGGTACTGTTAACCGGTGGGGCTGTGGGGCTGCAATCAACCAGATTTCCGTAAAAGAGCCGGGCAGGAGATCGCCCACATTATTAAACTCAAAGGTAACAGGGATATAGTAAGATTCATTCCCGGCTGTTTTACCATACGAAAGCAGGCGGCCATTCAGGTCGGATAATTTATAAAGGGTACTATCGTAGCCTGTGCGGAAGTGAGCGGTTTGAATATTCCTGAGGGCGGCATAGTATTTTTCCGGAACTTCCGCCCGTAGTTGCAGGGAACGGGTACGGGTGATGGTAACAACAGGCTGGCCTACGGTAACATATTCTCCCTCTTCTACCACCCGGTTTTTGATAAAGCCGCCGATAGGTGCTTGGACAATAATGCCTCTATCGGATACGCTTCCGGCCTGTGCTTCATACGCAATACGAGCGGTTTCGTAGCGGGAACGGATCTGTTCAAATTCACGGGCAGAGATGATTTTGTCTTCTACCAGATTTTGCGCACGCTGGTATTCGCTTTGGGCATTTTCAAATTCTACCCGGATACGACTGGTTTGTTCCCCTTCCGGCAGGTTGCGTGCAGAGATGGTTACAACGGTTTCACCTTTCTGTACGCTGGCACCTTCGGTCAGGGAAGAGTTGGAAAAAGTAACGATCCCGTCAGCAGTAGCAGCAAGGATCACTTCATCTCCCGGTTGGTTCTGTACCTGTCCGCTGGTTTTTATTACCTGATGGAAGGTACGGGGTTGTACGATTTCAACCTCCAGTCCGATGGCTTCCGCCTGTTCGTGGGTAAAGACGATCTCATCTACATGTTCACCACCTGCAGAAGCGGCAGATGTTCCGTGAACATGTCCGTCTCCATGGGTATGATCATGTCCTTCATGCTCGTGGTCATGACTATCATGATGGTGGCCGGAGTGGCATCCGGTTGCTAAAACCGTTAGGGTTATAAGCGCAATAATATATTTTTTCATTTTACTGTTTTTAGAGTTGGATTGAATGTAAACCGAGGGTAGTAACCTTAATCCGGACTATGTAGAAAACAAGCGTCCTGGCAGGAAAGTTATCCCGGTCCGGTAAATACATAGGTTCCTTACATAACTATAGGTATGCAGGAAATAAATCAATTGGACTTAAACAGTAAGGAAAGGTGGGGCGCGCAAACCGTGGGTCTGGCTTGCGTCAATGGATTTATAGAAGACAATAAACTCCCCGTATTCCGGTTTGGCCACGGATATTTCTTCATAGATTAGAAAATCAGGCAGCAGAAACAGGATCGGTAAATGATGGGTATGTGTGCAGTTATGACAAACGCAAACTTTACACTTTACCTCTTCTTTTGTGGTTTCGTTGATAAACTCAGTTCCTGAAATACAGAGGTGATTGTGATGTTCCATATCACCCGCGTGATGATGGTGGGGATGCTCTTCGTTGATGGGATCCTGGCTATCACAGACATCCATTACCATACAGGCTACTCCCCCGTGATGGTGGTGAGGGAATACGGCAAACACGATGACAACGAGTGTTGCCAGCAGCATACAGGATATGGTCAGAATGCGTTTCACCAGATATAGCTTTTCTGTATACTACAAAAATAGGGTTAATTTTCTATATACGTCTGTTTCTCCGGATAAAAATTTATCCGGATGGGTTTTCCTGAAAAACAAAAGGCTGAATGCTAAGTAACTTTAGCATTCAGCCCTTTCTATATCGGGTCTGTTATCAAACAGAAGAGCATTAAACTTCGTATCCCTGCCAGGTTTTTGTCGCGCCATAGCGTCCGGCGAAACCTGCCAGAACAGCCCCTACCAATAAGGCCAGGAATGACCAGATAGCGGTCCATGCCGCGGAATTAGCAGCTTTTTCCGATTTCACGAGTGCCTCCTGCTTCATCTGTTCCCATTCCGCTTTTGCTTCCTGAATTTCCTGTTGCAGATTATCGAGGCTATTCCGTCCGTCCTGCAATAATTGCATATATTGATCGACTGTACTTTCTGCCTGTGCTCTTGAAAGGTGCGCACTGTTCATGACTGCAGTCACCAATTTTTCCCGGTCAATACTTGAGGTATAGTTGTCAATACGTTGCTGCAACCGGTTGGTAAATCCATCAATAATACTTTCCGCCTGCTTCGGATTCGTAGCCAGACGTTTTACACTTCGCTGCAAATCAGATTTTACAGCTGAGAGCTGGTTATCAATATAGCCGGGTTGTAACTCTTTAATTCCGGTTGACCGTAATGTTTCGCGAATATCCTGTCGCACCTCATTTCCATTGACATTAATATCCATATGATCAAATAAAGAGGCGACTTCTGACGTACCATCAGAAACAACAGAACCTACTCCTGAAAGAATATTCCCCGTTACTGAGGATACGGACCCTAACAGGTGGCCGGTCATCTTCACTGCGGAAGAGATCATCATCGCTCCCAGGATTACTGTAATAATCAAAGAGGTTGCCCAGGTCAGGAAGCCGTGTATGATTCCATCACGGGCTGCCAGTTTCCCTGCTACAAATCCCCCTGCAGCCAGACTGATCAAAAGGGAGAGCACCGTCCATATACCTACAGAGGTTCCTACACCAGCAAAGGGCTCGCTATCCGTTGGATCAAGCATAAACAATCCGATACTGGTCCCAATCAGTGATAGTAAAAAAGACACGGCCAGCACCGTTACCACTCCTCCGATAATACCACCCCAGGAAACTCTGCGGCTTATCTCATTAATTACATTTACATTTTCCATACCTATTTATTTTCTATTCATTTTTCTATTCCTACCGGCCTATCGTAATTTTTCCGGCTTTACTCGTCAGTAAGAATGAAAACAGAAATACCTATTAGTTTGTTGTATAAAAATGTATATGTATGAGTGAAAAATAAAATAGAAGGATGCAGCGGGCTATGGCTGTCAGATATCCTGTAGGCACACAGGAAATATCATCCGGAACAGGGTTCTTTCTCCCGGATTTGAACGAACGATTAACTCTCCCCCATGGAGTTGCATAATGCGCCGGCATAAGGGAAGTCCGATTCCACTACCCTCTTTCCGCGTGGAATAGAAGGGGGTAAAAACATCTGTCAGCCGTTCCTGCGGAATTCCCGGGCCGTTATCAGTTACTTGTATGAATGAAGAATTCCGGTCTCTCCCCGCCTCTACCCTGATTTCAGATTCAGGATGATTGGCAGTAGCCTGCAGTGCATTGCGGATCAGATTGATCAACGCTAAGGTTACTAAATTCCGGTCAAGCAGGATCTCCATATTTTCCGGAGAAACGTAACCAATGTTCTTACCACCTTCCTCTGAACTCAACAACCGGTCCAGTTTATTAAACAAAGCGGGAATATGAACGGGAGCCTTAACCGGATCAGGCAAATGGGTTAACCGGTCATAGGCGTGGAGGAAAACATTCAACTGTTTCGCCTGTTGATGGATCGTTTGCAGTCCGTCAATCACTCCCTCTTTTCCATATTCATCTATATATTGGATCAGATCGGCGGATAAAGAGGCGATGGGTGTAATCGAGTTCCGAATCTCATGTGCCAGTACACGGATAATACTTTCATAATAGAGCCTTCGCTCTTCTAAGCGGGTCTGATTTTCTTCAAATTGCACCAGAATCCGGTTCATCTCCCGGAATAATCCGGATAGGAATTTATCATCCCCTTGTTCCGTGAAATGAATATTGAAATCATGATGGCGGATCGCCCCGAAAAAACAGGCTAACTGATGATCTGTCTTCTCCATACTCCTCACCAATACACAGGCCAGTATAAAGATCATAACCGCACAAACAAAAGCCAGAAAAAAAGAGATCCGGCTGACCAAAAGCCATGCACCTACTACAGAGAATAACACAATACCTGTTATTCCGCCAAGAATGATCCGGTGTAATCGGCGATTCAGCATGCACTTTGGGGATTATAAATTATATTTTTTCAACTTATTATATAAAGTCTGGCGGGTAATATGGAGTTGTTGTGCCGCCAGTGTCAGATTTCCTTTCTTTTCTGTCAGGACTGTCCGGATAAATTGCTTTTCTATATCCTCTAAGGTAAGAGAAGGTAAAGATACCGGATCTGACTCATCAAAAAGAAAATGATCTATCGTCCATTGGATAGAGTTATTCAAGAGCATAGCCCGCTCAATACTTTGCTCTACTACTTGTATATTTCCCATCAGTAGCTGACTTACCAATTGATCCTGTACTTCACGATCCAAAGAGGGAAATGGTTTACCGTAAGCGACAGCATATTTTTTCAAAAAGAATTCTATAAAGTGCTTTACCATATTCGTTTCACCGGAAACGGACCGTTCCCTCTCATTTTCATAAGCCACCTGTGAAGCAGGCCGCATGGTCCTCTCCTGCCTTTTCTCCCAGGCAGCTGCCACGGTATGAACTAATTTTTCGTTATCCCAGGGTTTCACAATAAAATCAGCCGCCCCTTTTTTCAGGGAAGCCACCGCTAATTCTATATCGCCAAAAGCAGTGATCAAGACGACCTCTGGCGGATAATTGTGTTCACGGATCCTGTCCAGCCAGAATAGCCCTTCTCCTCCTGTCTGTTTACCGGTACCAAAATTCATATCTAATAGTACGACATCCACATCGTCTTCCCGTAATAAAGCAGGAAGTAAAGTGGGTACCTGCACAGTAAGTAAAGTTTTGAACTCACGTGATAAAATCAAACGAAGTGTCTTTAAGACGGTTTCATTATCGTCTACTATGATGATCTTTCCTGCTCTCATATCCTTCTTTACAAACGTACAATTTAATTCGACACCATGCAAAAAAACATCCACCCAAACCACATCCTACAAACCGACAACTTAAATATCTCAAAAAAGGGTTACCGAAAGAGTTGTCCGGTTAATAAAAACCTCAACGATCAGTTTATAAGAAGGATTATATATACATAAATACAGTAAAAGCTTTTATTACTTATAATTCACTAACGAATCAATTATTAGCATTGATAATCATCATATTAGGACATAAAAGACTTTTGCAAATGTATTAAAATCCACATTTTTCATATACATATTTGCCGTATTACTATAAATAGTCTCCGTATTTTTATTTTTAGAACAGCAGGGGAATCATAAATGGAAAGAAGGTAGTTCCCCTCATAATTAAATTATTTATTTAGGGAAACGTCTTTCCCAAGTATGAGTTGCCAGTGGCCGACATCTTTCCATTCTCCGAATTTATAGCCCACTTCTTTATAATGGGAAACCTGACGGAAGCCGAATTTTTCATGTAACCTGACACTGGCATCATTGGGAATGCAGATAGCGGCTATCAAACTATGAATCCGGGATGTATCAACCCTTTCTAAAAGATACCGGTAAAGAACAGTACCCACCCCTTTTCCTTTTTGCTCATGATCCAGATAAATAGTGACCTCTTTCGTATATGAATAAGCACGCCGCTCTTTCCATGGATGCATATAAGCAAACCCTATCATTTTACCCTCCTTCTCCACCACATAATAAAGGCATTCCCCTTCAATAAAAGATTGAATTCTATCTTTCATTTCTTCTTCTGAAACAGGCTCAGTTTCAAAAGAGATACAGGTCGTTTCGATGTAATAATTATAGATCCGGCAGATCTCCCCGGCATCTTCCGGCCGTACGTTTCGTATATGCATACTATGTTGAATGCTTGTTACACTATTCAGCCTGAATAGCATGGATTACCTGTTGGCAAATCTGTTTCATACCATTCACAGAAGGGTGTCCGGATTGTTTATCAATATAGTGTAATCTGATATTAGTGACTCCATAATGACGGCAGATTTCATCCATTGAATGGGCCACCTCCTCTGAAAGTTCTGTATTTGTGATATTATATACTCTTGCCTGCGGATAGTGTTCAGCCATGTAATTCAGCAGATAACAAAAAGCAGGACGAAAATGGTAAAGATCCTCTTTTGTCCAGTTCTCATATTGGTAGGCTCCGAGCGGTACACCTGCCCAGCTATCGTTTGTTCCTCCAAATACAAAAATCAGATCCGGATCTCCCAGATTACTCATCCGGGTAATAAAAGAACGGTCTGAATAATCTTCTTTATTATAACCCGTATGACAGATGGTAGCTCCTGAAAAAGAGTTATTCAGGACCAACTGATAATTTTGTTCTTTGATCAACTGATACCACCAGGTATCTTCTACCGTTCTGACATCATTCACCAGCTCCGATTCTGATATGCCATACCAACAGAAATTAGTATCCGGAGTCACATGCCCCAGAAAGGTAGAATAGGAGTCACCAAGAATAGACACCTTTTGTTGGGGATGTTGCGCAAAGCTATCTGCAATAAACAACAGAAAGCCCGCAATCAATAAAATAAAGAATCTGTTTTTCATAATATTCCTGTTTTATATCTACAAAAATAGAATAATCTGTCATATAAAACGATGTATGCAGATATACACATCAAAAATAAGGCTCTGTTTTTTTGTTATAAACAGGAATTCTGATAACTTTAACGGGAAATAATGAGAATTTACCTGAACAGGAAAGTGATAAGTGCACCACTTTCCGGCACTAACGGAGAACACAAATTATTTAATTTATATCCTATTCTAACCTATTAAAATGACCCTATTATGAGCACAAAAATGCAATTCATGTCGCTTATTTGCTGGCTTACATTTGCTTTGTCCGGCTGCGATACGGTAACACCAAAAACAACTGATCCGGTCGACGATGTATATATGTACATCGGGACCATAAACCCTAAAACAAGAGGTACTATACCTGTAGTAAAAACGCCGGGAGGAAATGTAGGTTTATTCCCTGTTTTCACACCCGGCTTTACGGATATGTATCTTGCGGACAAGATCTACGGATTTCCCTTCGGAGCAGGGAATCTGATGATCAATGTGGGTGACCTTAAAACAAACATGAAAGAGAATGCATCCGGGTACGATCATGATCACGAAACAGCAACACCCTATTATTACCAGGTCCTGCTGGAAGATCCGGATATTAATGCTGAATTTACCACTACCCCGAATACGGTGATCTTCCGGTTTTCCATTCCGGAAAACCAAACGTATAATCTGTTAATGAATATGACAGGGAATAACCCGATCATAGAAATAAAGGATAAAAATATCCTGCAGGGAGAAGGAGTGAACCGGGGAGGAAAAAACTTTTTCTATGCTGAACTAAGTAAGCCCTTTATTTCTTCCGGAACCTTCCGGGAAGAGGGTCCGACGGGAGCATATATCAGTTTTCCGCCAGCCAGCCGAAATGAGACACTGGAAATAAAAGTGGGTATCTCAACCCATAGCATAGAAGAGGCAAAAGGTTTTATAGAAAAAGAGATTGGAAACTCCTCTTTTGACCAGTTGACTAAAAAGAACCGGGAGTTGTGGAATGAAGAGCTGAACCTTATCCGGGTAAAAGGGGGTACGGAAAAACAAAGACAACTTTTCTATACAACCCTCCACCGTACCCGCTCTCTCCGTATGGGAAATGTCTGGGATACCTACCGCTGTGCCTATCCCCTTCAAAGCCTGATCAAACCGGAAGATAACAATAAAGCAATCCGGGATTTTATTAAGCGATATGAAGAAACAGGTTGGCTGCCCAGTTCAGGAGCGATGATAGGTCATCATTCTACTCCGACAATTGTAGATGCTTACTTCAGGGGAATACGGGACTATGATATTGAAAAAGCCTATGAAGGAATGAAAAAAATCATATGGAAGCAACCATGATCCCCTGGAAAGATGAGATGTATATCACCGAGCTGGAACAATGTTATTTCGATAATGGATTCTACCCTGCCCTTCCCGTAAGAAAAGGATTTAACCCGGATGCACCTGTGGGCAAATATGAGAAATTACCTTATCAATCCAGATGGCTACCGGAACCGGGAGTGGAAGAATGGGTAGAAGAAGTGGACAGTTGGCATAGAAGGCAATCCGTATCTGTCACGCTGGAACATGCCTATGATGACTGGTGTCTTGCCCAACTGGCCAAAGAACTGGGTAAAGAAGAAGACTATCAATTATTTATGAAGAGAGCTCATAACTATCAGAACCTGTTCAAACCGGAAATCGGATTAATGGCCCCTAAATCAGCCGACGGACAATGGATCGAACCTTTTGATCCGGTCTTCTCCGGAAGTTTTGCCGGTGAAGGCTACTTCGCGGAAGGTAATTCATGGATATATACCTGGCATGTTCAACATGACGTGCAGGGACTTATCAACCTGATGGGTGGAAGAGAAAAGTTTGTGGAAAAACTGGATTCTCTTTTCACGGTCTCCCATGACGGAGTTGACAAACTTCAGTTTCTCGCCCAAATGCCGGATATGACCGGACTTATGGGAATGTTTTGCCAGGGAAATGAACCGGCTTTCCATATCCCCTATTTATATAACTATGCAGGCCAACCCTGGAAAACACAACAAAAACTCAGACTGATTATGGATCTGTGGTATGATACCGATCCTCACGGCTTAAGCGGTGATGAAGATGGTGGCTCCATGTCCAGTTGGTATGTTTTCTCATCGATGGGGCTTTATCCACAGTGTCCGGGAAGACCCATCTATGATATAGGAAGTCCGGTATTTGAAGAGGTAGCGATAAATGTGGGTAATGGCAAAACATTTATTATTGAAGCAAAAGATGTCTCTGCTAAAAATAAATATATCCAGTCTGCGACATTGAATGGCAAACCCTGGGAGAAAACCTATATTTACCACTCCGATGTAGTAGCAGGTGGAAAATTAGTCTTTCAGATGGGACCACGTCCTAACAAAGAATGGGGAAGCTCACCCGATGCAGCAGCTCCATCCATGTCTGCACCACTCTAAACAGATATAAAAAGATCGTCCGGAGAATTTTCCGGACGATCTTTTTTAATAGAGTAGATTCTTATCTCCGATTTTTATTCTTCTTCCCAAGACCTTCTATAGTAAGTATGATCAAAACCAATCACTCCATCTTTCTTCTCCACTTCGTAAAAAGAGTATTTCGGTAGAATAGTTCTTTATTTCCATAGTCCCTTCTTATTTCCCGGACTAAAATTTTAACTTGCAGTTTATTATTGAAAAAAACTTATTTACGAATTATGTCATCTATTATCTTTCCTTCTAAAAAAAATAATTATCTGCGTAAGAGCTTATCCGGATGGGTACAGACTCTCTCAGATGAATTAACTGAATGCGGCTGTTTCCGGACAGCACGTGCCTACCGTACCACTTTGAATAGTTTTCTCAACTTTTGTGGGAAAAAAGATCTGTTTCCGGATGAGATCACAGAAAAACTGATCGTAACCTACGAGCGCTCCCTGAAAGAAAGAAAACTTTCCCTGAACACCATTTCTTTTTATATGAGAAATCTTCGTGCTATTTGTAATAAAGGAAATAAACAGAAGCTATTTAATCTTCCTACGCAAAACATGTTCTCACGTGTATATACGAAAGTAGCAGTATCCCGTAAAAGGGCTCTTACCAAACAGGAAATGAAAGGATTGGAAAATCTACTGGCGGATCCCATCCTACCTAAAGAGGAAAAAGACACACTCCGGTTGTTTATGTTTGCCTTTCATGCCCGGGGCATGTCTTTTGTCGATCTTGCCTATCTGAAAAAGAGTGATATTAATCTGAAAGGAAACACCTTCAGCTATTTCAGGAGAAAAACCGGCCAATTCATTGAAGTAAGCCTCAATCGTACTCTCCGGCAAATGATACACTACTTTATGGAAAACAATTCCTCCTCCCCTTTCCTGTTCCCTATTATCCGGGATCATACCCAACAGACCTATATGCAATATTGTACGGGGCTCAGAATGCAAAATCAACGATTAAAACAGGTAGCAGTCCGGGCCAGATTAGGAAAAGGCCTGTCAACCCATCAGGCAAGACACGCCTGGGCTACGATAGCCAAAAATGAGAATATACCGGTCTGGGTAATCAGTGAGGGATTGGGACATACTTCTGTTGCCACCACCTATATTTATTTAGATTCTTTTGGAACATCTGTACTCGATCAGGCACACCGGAAAGTATCCCAGGCAATCAGTAAAGTCTGTTGAGAATGTAAAAGTTTATGCAAAGAGAAACAGTACAATGATTTTTTATCTATTTTTGCCCAGTGAACTGATTTAGAGTCTTCTACCATTCCGTCACTTGGTAAGTGACAGATAAACGTATAGAAAACGGATGGATCAGACTTTTTCTTCTGTAAATTAATCCTGTAAAAACTGGTTGGTTAAAGAAGTTCTATCTCTTTTTACGTATTTCTGACGGAGACTTCCCTAAGCGTTTCCGGCAAAAATCACTTAACTGGGATAATCCGGCAAAACCGGCTTCCTCTGCAATGACTTTCAAAGGTTTAGATGTCTCCTGGATTTCATAATAGATCTTTTCTGTTTTTTTATGGTCATCCATTTATAAGGAGCAATACCAAACACTTTCTTAAATTGCTTCTGAAAGCCGGATGGACTATAATGAGAGAGTTTCGCCAGCTCTTCGACTGTTTTGACCGATTGATAGTTCTCTAACACAAACCGGGAAAAAACATAATCCGGAAAAAGAACAGGAGCAAAAAAATGTGCTAAAGAATCAGTTGTCTGGAAATTTGCAAAAAAATAAAAGAGTTCAAAGGTTTTTATTTTCAACAATACCGGCCTGGAAAAACCATTCAGGATATAATATTCAATATCCTGTAAAATCAAATCCATATGGTTACTTATAGATAATAAAAACGGATCTGATTTAAATACAGTTTGTTGGCGAAACACGGAAGAGGGAAAAAAATGGTAGCAAAACATTTCAATTTCAGGGATCATCAGTAGAATACTATGACTCTTTTGTTTACGAATGATCCGATGCCTCCTGCCGGAAGGCAAAAAACACATTTTATTTTTTCCTACCAGAACCTCGTTAGATAAAACAGAATGTACACATAACTCCCCTTCCAGAACAAAAAGAATCCCGGATAAAGAAGACAATAAAATCTCTTCCTCCTCTTCCGGAGAAGTGAGAATTTTAACGTCAAACAAAGCATCTATGTCAGAAAAAGAATCTAACATTACAATAGGGATAATACTTTCATTTATATATGCTTCAAAAGCACTGCTTAACTCTAATAGTAATCCTCTGAATTCATCCCTATACGTGCATATTAATTATTTTACTTCTATCAAACCACTCTGAAAATGGTCTACTGACTGTAGTTTTTATTTATTTCATTCACAGAATGTATTCCAGATCTTTAGTTGTTTTAAAGATTCAATAATATTTCTGAGATAAAAATTGACATAGGTCAAAAAATAAAGACTGATGCATCTTCCTATATTTATTCACAACGGTCACCTCCATAGATATAATCAACACATAACCAGAATAATAATCCACAAACATATAGTTTATCTGTCACTTACCAAGTGACGGATTCTTTTATATTTCAGAATTATGGAAGTTTGGGTAAAAATGAAGAATGTGAAGGCAGAAATGAAGAACCGATAAGTAATTTTCCATGCCTACTTTCGTAGCAGTAATTCCTTTATCAATTCATCCATACTAAAAGTTGTATATAAAAATGAAAAACAAAGACTCTATATAGCATAATTGAAATATTACAATAAACAAGTTTAAAATTTACCCTTTAACTCTTGTAATGCATGAACCCTGATAAATTGTTTTATACCCTTATATCTATACTGATCACGGCATCCTGCTTTTCACAGGAAGTCCGTATCGGCACTAATATTTTATATTGGGGAACTACTACTCCTAACCTGTCTTTTGAAACAGCACTGGGGAAAAAATAACACTGGAACTTTCAGGTGCTTATAACCCATTCCGTTTTCAGGAGGATAAAAAATTCAAACACTGGAAAATACAACCGGAATTACGTCTATGGAACTGCGAGAAATTCGTTGGCAGTTTTTTCGGATTACATGCCTTTTACAGTGAATTCAATGTAGCAGGGATCCATTTGCCGGGAAAAATCCTTTCCGGATTAAAAGAACATCGTTATCAGGGATATACTACCGGTGCCGGCATCAGTTACGGATACCATTGGTATCTGACTCCACACTGGAACCTGGAGGCAATGATTGGTGTAGGATATGCCTACATCCATTATGATAAATATGAATGCCAGACCTGTGGCAAACATCTGAAGACAGCTCATAAACATTATGTAGGACCTACCCGGGTAGGAGTTTCACTAATCTACCTTTTACCCTCTAAAAAGTAATACCGGTTATGAAGCAAATCTATTTGATTACGATGATTCTCCTGATCGGCTCTCTGACAACGATGGCCCAGAATCTACCCAAAGGGATACAGGTTGCACCTGTTTTACTGGAAGAAAGGGAAAACCAGTTGGTGCTGGAAATGGATATTCATGTCCAGGCTGAAGCAATGACTGAAAAACAGAGCTGGACTTTCAAACCTATCCTGATGACCACAGACTCTCCGGAGACTGTCCGAATGCCAGAAGTAATGGTCAATGGAAAAATAAAGACACAATTATTCAAACGAAAAGAAAAGTTTCAAAATGAACGCCTGATGGCGAACTATCCGGAAATCCGGATTGACAAAAAACCTCGTAGAGATACGACCTTTCACTATTCTTTCAGGGCTCCTTACGAACATTGGATGGATCAGGCTTCTCTGCAGGTCAACCTGCTCCTGACCTCCTGTGCGGACGTAGAAACAGCATTTACGATCCATGACATAGCCCGGATAACTCTTCCTCCTTATATTCCTTACCATCCCAGGGTGAAAGTGAATTATCTCACACCAGAGAAAGAGGTGAAAATCCTTCACCGGGAAGGAGCTGCTTATTTGGATTTTAAAGTAGGAAGTTCGGTTATCCTCCCGGATTTTCGACGCAACCCGCAGGAACTGGCTAAGATAGAAGAGCTCCTCGCACAGGTTTTTAATGATTCAGATTTCGAATTATCCAGGCTTTCGATTACGGGATATGCCTCTCCGGAAGGAAGTTGGGCAAGTAATGACCGGCTATCTCTGGCCCGTGCAGAAGCTCTACGGCAGTATGTAGCAGGGAAATACTCCTCCACACGTCGATTTATACAAGTCCGTCATGTACCGGAAGATTGGGAGGGGCTTGTACGGATGATCCGGGAAGGAGAAATGACTTCCAAAGAGAAAGTACTGGAAATTATCGAAACAGTCAGTGATCCGGACACCCGGGAAAGCCGTCTGCGGGCATTGGAAGGAGGCCGTCCGTTCCGGTATATGCTGGAAGAAATGTTTCCTTCACTCAGAAGGGTAGTATACCGTGTAGAGTTTACCGTGAAAGAATATTCCCTGGAAGAATCCGGAGCGATTATGCAAAAGAATCCGGAGCAATTGAATCATTATGAACTGACGCAACTCTACCGGAGTTTCCCGGACCACTCCCCGGAACAGGAAAAGATTGGTGATCTGATCATAACCATGTTCCCGGATGATCCGGTAGCAGCCAATAATACAATTGCCAGATGGATTGAAAACAATCAAATAGAAAAAGCGACTCCCTATATTGAAAAAGCCGCAGAGGTTCCTGCCGCATACAACACAGTCGGAGCCTATTATCTCCTGACTGAAAATCCGGATAAAGCAGAAGCCTGGTTCCGGAAAGCTTTACAGGCCGCTTCACAGGGAGACACACCTTACAGCAAACAGGATGTAGAGCTACATCTGCAGGAAGTGGAGAAAAAAAGAGAAGACCTAAAGATCAGAGAACGGTATAACAAAGCAAAGACAAGTATTGCTGACTAACCATCTAAACCAAATCCGGCAGTTCAAAGATACCCCTGGCGGATAATAGGAAGAGACAAACATATATCAATTAAACCTAATTTATTAACTAACATTTTTTAGTATGAAAATCAAATCTATTTTCTCTTTGGTTCTGGCATCCATGATGCTCATTGCCTGTAATAAAAATGACGAGTACCCTGAGGGTGGTCCTGCAGTTTCAGAAGGCGCAGTTGCTTATGTTTCCGTACAAATCGCAACAGAGGCTGCAACACGTGCCCCATCAGAAGAAGATGCAGGGGCAAATGAAAATGACCTGAAGACCATTTACCTGATCACTTTTGATGGAACTGACAACGTGATGGGAATCCCGGGAAGTAGTAATTACTTTGTGAAGATTGAAGGTGGAAGTGGTACTGTTTCTACTACTCCTGAAGCTCAAAAAGTATCGGCCAAAGCAAAAAAAATGCTTGTGATTGCAAATCCTGGGGATGAACTGGAAGGGGTTCTTTATTCTCTCCACTCGGCCAGTACCTTTGCAGAAATTAATGCGGCGATTGCAGGCATAACTTCAAGTGAGGTAAGCGATGATGTAACCAACATCACTAAAGGATTTACCATGATAAATAGTGGTGACGAAACAGGAGTAAATGTTGGAAGTAAGATCACCGATCCTTTGATTGATATTGAAGATAAGATGGTCGTTGTAGATGAAAATGACACCGATCTGGATACAGAAGCTAAAGCGAAGGCTAAAGCGGAAGAAGCGGGCTCCAGGGTTCCGGTTAAAATTGAACGTCTGGCTGCTAAAATAGAATTAAAGACAGCCTCAACGATTGTAGTACCGAATGATCCTGTACAGGCTAAATTCGATTTCGGAAACTGGACAGTAGACGGATTAAACAGTACGTTCTTCCCTTTTGCGGAGAAAACGCTTCTTGGCTCCCATACATCCACTCTGGGTTTCTATACCAACAATTTCTACACGAAAGACCCAAACTATGATACAAACACAGGGATTGATTTTGCTGTGATCCAGCCGGATTACTCTCCTTTGTTACCTCATGGGACTGATTGGTTAGCTGCCGGAATCAAAACTTACACCATTGAAAATACAATGGAGAAAGAGGAACAATTGTTTCAAAATGCAACCCGTGTAGTTATCAAAGGCACTTACTATCCGGATGAGAACTGGTCAGGAGATTGGTTTAGTTTCGCCGGCAAAAACTACGAAACGTTGGCCCTTCTTCAGGCAGCCTATGATGAAGCAGCTACTGGTTCAAACCTGGCGGTTGCCTGTGATAAAATGTATAATAAAATTGCTGATTATTACACAAATGTATTACAACAAAGCTTAAGTGCATCTGACTTTAGTTCATTGACGACAGGTCATTTAAGTGCGGTATCTAACGGAGGAGAAGTAATTAAAGATGGTAAAAACGCAGTTATCCACTGGTATCAGGGTGGACTCAATTATTACTATTATGAAATCCGTCATGCTGATACAGATGCACATATGGCTTTCGGTAAATATGGAGTTGTCCGCAACAACTGGTATTCTTTGACACTTAATTCAGTAAGTGGTCCCGGAACACCGTGGTATCCGGATATTGATAATCCAGGTCCTGGTGATCCTGACCCAACAGATCCGATAGATGAAGAAAGTGGTTATCTGGGTATTGATATACAAACCGCACCATGGATTATCTGGGATAGAGGAATCGATCTCTGATTAATTATATAATTTTTTAAGGGCAGGTAAAGTAGCCTGCCCTTATTTAATTTTTTATACGACCTTAATATGTACACGATCATAAAAAAACTATTCATACTAACCTTCCTTTTCCTTTTGCTCGCCTGCATAAAGGAAGACTACGAGGCATGTGACGTTTATCTGGAATTCATATTTGATTATAATATGGAGTTCACCGACACGTTTGAAAAAGAGGTGGAAATGGTAGATGTGTACGTATTTGATGCGGATGGCTACTACCTGTTCAACAGACATGCCGAATGCGCAACCGACCTGATAGGCCGCAAACGGATGGTGCTCGACAACGGATTCACCGTAGGAACCTACCATCTGCTCACAGTAGGTGGATTAACCGGAAACTTTCGCTTTTCAGATTTAAATGACGGACCATTTCAGCCCGGTGTTACTTCGTATAAAGAGGCCAAACTCTCTCTCTATCATGAAACAAATGATGTCTCCGAGGAATTTCCTCACCTTTGGTTTGGAGAAACAACCGTCATCAATTACAATGCCGACCTGGCCGTATGGCAGACTCGTATGATCCGGGAAACAAACCGTTTCCATGTGACACTTAAATGTACCAATACGGATCACCAACAGAAAAAGAATACCCTTTATACTTTTGACATCATTACTCCCGAAAGCGGAGCGTATGGGTATGACAACCAGCCACGCATCAAAGAGCAGGTCACTTACCACCCCTACTATCTGGTCTCAGGTACCCAACCGGATCTGTTAGCAGAAGCTCATCTTGCGACCATGCGGCTGTTTGCCAACGAAAGAGAAGACTACCGTCTCGTAGTTCGCCGGACAGATAATCAACAGGAGGTGTGGAGTTATAACCTGATCAGTTTATTGGAAAAGGCGGCTTATCGTCCGGACGGAACCATCCTCCCGTTACAGGAATATTTAGACAGGGAATGTGATTGGAACATCATAATCTATTGTAAAGAAGATCCTGAGGGTCCTGATCCTGAAGACCCCGACCCCGAAGACCCTGATCCTGAAGATCCCGATCCTGAGGATCCTGACCCCGAAGACCCCGACCCTGAAGATCCCGACCCTGAAGACCCTGATCCCGAAGATCCTGATCCCGATTCAGGAGCATTTATCGCAGTAGCCATAGAAATAAACGGTTGGATCATATGGCTGAATGATATAGATTTATAATACCGGAAATGATAACAGGATGAAAACTACAGCAAATATCTTTTTAACGCTGATGCTTCTATGGCTTTCGGCATGCGCCTCCGAGTCATTCGAACCGGATGTCCCTGATACACCCGGAACCAAAGGAGTGATGGAAATTGAGATTGTGCAGCAGGATGGTGAAGCGGAAGATAAAATGAACACGATCCGTTTCCTTGTGTTTAAACAAACATCCGGATTTCCTGAACTGGAGCTAAACGAACTTTTTGATATACCTGCCGTTTCCGGCGCAGGAGAAGCCTCTGAACTGAGAATCATCCTGGAGGTCACCAGAAAAGAGAATGGTGATAATAGTAAAATAGTCGTGGCAGTCGTCAACGAACCCTATTCATTAGGTGGAATCAGAAATTTCAGCGAACTGGAAGATCTGACGCTTGACTTTGCCGGTTTCCTCAATGAAAACCATACGAAACTCGCTGAAAACGGTAAAGGATTACCTATGACAGGAGAAATTCAGACAAACAAAGTATACCCTACAGAGGTAGAAGCCCGGGCTACCCCAGCCGCTTTGGTGCTGGAACGGGCTGTCGCACGGGTAGATGTATATCTCCGGAAAGAAGCCGGTGTGACGACTGACCTGGCCTACGGAACCAATATAAGTCTGCACAATACCTATGACAAAGAATATTTTATCCGGTATAAGAATGGCACCGGATTATTCGGACCGGTTCAGACGGTCACCTCCGGATTTATAAGCCAGACATGGGAGCAGTCTTCTTCCCCGGCTACGGAGGAGAAAGAAATCCCTGACACCGAAGATGGTGCACGGTTGATCTGTTCTTTCTATACACCCGAGAGAACCTGTCATGCCGATCAGAATGCAGACAAATTAGCTATCGAAATCAATATAACTTCTACCGATGGCTCTACCCGGAACGGAACATTTATCCTGGACAAATTCCAGCAGGGTAACAATCCGGAAGAAACAATCGAGGCTATTTACCGGAACAATAATTACCGGATAACGGGTACGGTGGAAGTGGACAGGATCGGTATGGAGCTTCAGGTTACAGACTGGCAGAAAGCACTGGATGAGGACTATGTTATAACGCCCGTCTATGAACTTAGTATAAGCAAAGCTGAGGTGAATCTTTTAACAATTACGGAAGAAACAGTGCCATAACGACAGATCATCCGGATGGCTGGACAGCCCGGGTTTCATCGGCCATTAACTCTATTATAGACGATAACAGCGTTGTGCTCACTCCCGACCATGGGCCGAAGGGAACGACAAATCTGGTTATCAGCAAATCTACAGGAGATTTAACCAGAACTGTGTTCATTCATGTCACAGCGGGAAATATGACCGCAATCATAGTGGTTACCTTGCGGATCTCTGTTTAAAAAATAAATTTATACCCATGATAAATAAATTAAAAATGATTCGTAACTACATACCTCTGTTAGTTGCATCGCTTATTCTTTTAAGCGGATGTCTGGAGGACCATACTCCAGACAGAGTTGGAAATACAGGATACAGTATTCCATTCGAATTTACGATACCCGATGCCGTGGAAACTACCCGTGCAACTCCGACACTTACGGATGAGAGCGCTATAGATAATATGTATGTGTTCGTCTTCGAATCCGTGTCGAACACCCTGGATCACTGGGTAAAAGCCACAATTACTACATCGTCGGGTGGCACTACTACGGGAACGATAACCCTGAACGAAGTGGAGAATACTGCTGTAGCCCACAAGTTGGTGTTTCTGGCCAATATCGAAGAGGAAATTCTGACAGCCGCCGGCAGCACCATCACCAAAGGGATGCTCTATGCTGCATTCGAATCTGCTCTCACAACCGATATTAGTTCTATAATAACCACCGAACCGGCCTCTTCATTCCGCTTTCCGATGTGGGGAGAGTCTGCATCCTTGTCCCTCTCTGCAAAGCCGGACCTTACGGGTACCAACGCCATAAAGATGCAGCGGTCTTTGTCTAAAATAGATATAGCGGTGAATCTGCAATCCAATGGGACAGCCTCAGGACTTTCCGATTTCAACCTGAGAGAGATCATAGTTTGTAATGTAAACAGTAATGCCTTTGTAATCCCGGCTTCCGGCAATCGCGGTAGCGATGGATACGTCACACATCCTACCGTGTCAGGAACCTCTAAAGTAAATGTGCAAAGAAGTATCAGTCCCGGACAACATGGTAGTCTCAGCTCGATATATGTTCCGGAAACCTACAATAATACCTCTACCGCAGCGGCCGACCGGCCTTATGTGATTATCAAAGGAGTTTACCTCGGATTCAATCCGGGGAATGCGATTGAGACCTATTACAGGATAGACTTTGTGACCGGACAGGAGAGAGAATTAGTCGATATTATGCGGAACTATTCCTATACATTCAATATAACGGAAGTCCGCCGTGAAGGGTATCTTACCCTGGATGAAGCCATCAATAATCTTCCGGTCGGATTAAGCTATGAGTTTATTCCTTCCCAAAATTTTCCGGATGAGTATTTTTTATATAAATACTACTCCTATAACGATGTTGGTTATATAGCACTGGTAAACAATGACCGGTCATTTGCTTTTTCCTCCGGTAGCTATACTAATTTTGAGTTTAAAGCTGAATATATGGGAAACACTGCGCCGCAGATCGAAGGCTATTTCTGCGATGAGAACGGGAACCAGACAAATACAGCACAATTCAATGGGGTAATCAGTGATTATTTAAGTGTGAAAAGAGCAACCATATCCGCTCTGAGGGACAATGAAACGGCCAATAATATAATGGGGTATTATAAAATATTCCTGGCCGACAATCCGGACCTTCATATGATCCTCAAATTCGAACAGGAACCTTTTACGATGAACGTTTCATACATCTCAATGGCATGTACCACCTTCCCGAATGGTGCCGCCATCGTTCCCAATCATGAGACCTACACCATACGATATTTCGGCCTCTTACCCACGAGTAAATTCCGGATCACAAAGGGATCAGTGGAAGATGCAGCCTATGAGGTTATTGAAGTGGATGATCCGGGAAATACTTCCGGCTACTCTTATTCGGACCCCTTTACAATGACTCCCAATACTTCCGGCAATTACATGAAGCTGGTAACTGAATGGTACAATCCGTATACCTCCGAATGGCTCGACTTTGCCACGTTTGAAGTCGTAGGTACCAACTACAGACATTCCACCAACTCCAGAATTTATCTGGCAGTAAACGATATGGAATATACACCCGGAGGTTACACTCCCGGAACCGGTGTCTACACCGGGTGGAGCTGGACAGAGGCACTGGGGGTCAGCCCCGATTATGAAACAACCCGGCTCTCCCTGTTTGGAGACTGGAATTCAGGCAATTATGTCCTTAGCGCTGTTACGCCTACCGGTTGCGGTGCCTACTGGGAAGGAAGTATAAACGATCCGGTGACGGGTCAGGGCAGGTGGCGAGCACCTGTAACAGGTACATTATCGGCTGCAAGAACTAACTACTTTAACACCGGTGGCTACCTCGGAATTCCTGTCGGTGCAGTGGACCTTACTGCTACTTATCTCACCTGTTCGGATGCAGCAACTACTTTCACTACAAACATTTTGACTGCTACTACTACTAACGCTCAAAAATATACAGCCCCTAACTACCGGCTACGCTGTGTAAGGTTTGTTGAGTAAGCAGGTAAAATTTAAATATCTTTCTTTTACTTACTATGAAAAGTCCTGAAACCGGAAATGGTTTCAGGACTTTTTACTTCCCACAACAAATCTTCTTTCAGAGAAGCTCCGGATTGATTATAGTTTTGGCGTTCAAGTATAAAATATGTCTACTATTTTTATTTACGGTACAAATATCCGGACCAATTCTGGAAAGATTTTGAAATCGGAAGGAAAAATCCTTCCATCCACGATTTCTATTCCTTCCTTATATCTTCCGGAAAAGATCTGTCACCGATCTTCTTGCCTGCAAAATAAACCGACAAACGGCTTTTACAAATGGATTTCATTCGTAAAAGCCGTCCTACACGTATCGTATATTCCTGTTTATTGTTTAGTCAGGAATTGTCTGTTTGCAGATAATTTCTTTTGTTGTTGCGCAAGGGTCTGGGGATCCAGTTGCAGGAGACCAAACCGGTGGCAAAAAGACTGTCCGTCCTGCGTGACCCATTGAAGAAAATGATCTAACCGGTCATCCTGCCCGGCAGTATAGATAAATCCGATATATCCAACCGGTACCGCTTCTGCCGTACGGGCTTCCAGCCACTCAATGGTCCGGTCTATATCCGGTTGACTGAACAACACCTGGTATTCTTTCTTTACATCCAGCGGTAACAGAACCAACTCCGGTTTCAGCCGGCGGGTTTCCAGATCAAACAGGTAAGGCAAGGCATTATACATGATTCCGGTCGGATCCTTCTGAAGCGCATTCAACAGGAAACGGTCGTCCCCGGAAATACGTGCACCTTTCAGGTCAGACGGAATAGACCCAAAATGAGAGGCAACGACCACACTGGTAGCAGAACGGTTTCCGGCATAAACAGTCAATTTATCTTCGACCTTCTCTTTTTTACTCTTTACCTCTTCCAACGGGTCTCCGGAAAAGAACAGTTTACGGACCTCTTTCTTACTCCATTTCCTGCCTGTAAGATCATTTAAATAAGGATTGTCTTTTGTAGTAGCAGGGAGTAAAGCATATCGCCCGGTATACACCACCTCCTTGCCTGAGGGGATTTCCTCCGGATCATAGGACCGGATCACTAATTCCACGGCTTCTTCTTTTCTGTCTTTCCCGGCAAGACGGATAGAAGCGTCCGGATACTGATCCTGATAAGCAGCAATCCACTGTTCCACCAAAGGAGATGCAAATCCCGATGCCTTAATATATACCGCCGGGGAATCTTCCTCTGCATTCACAAACAACTGGAAAATAAACAAACTCACGACGACTCCGATTAATTTTTTCTTATCCATACCTTCTATTCTTTTTACCTTATCAAAATACTCTTTTCTTCAAAGACATCTTAAAACACAAAGCAAAAGTAAAGGTTGGATCCTGAGCACCCAATACCATTTTCGCGGTATTTCCCTACTCCACAGGAACTACCTCTTCCTCCCGGAGAGCCGTTAAAAACACATTCATAAAGAGAGAAACTTACAACCAGCACATCAAAAACTTATTGGATGCATTTCAATTCCTATAGAAAATATCTATAAAGTAAAACAAAAAGTGAGACAGAAGAAGAGCTTCTGTCTCACTTTACCAGCTATATTATTCTTATTCTATTCCGTAATCATACGGAAACTGGTGGCATGTACACCTTCAACCACCTGCTTATTTTCATCCACCCGGTCCAGACTTCCGGTTCCTGTCTGGTAATAATGAACCTCTCCATCATTATCCGGAGTCAAGGTAAGAAGATCCCCAAAGATCAGGAAGGTTCCTTCCTCCGCACGGGTAGTGACTCCATCCCCTAAGTCCACCGGCTCAATCCGGTAACGGTTGTTATCAAATAAAACTAATTTCGCTTTATACGTCTGGGCTCCATCCCACTTAGAACCTTCATACACTCCATAATAGCCCAACGAGTCAACCTCCTGTCCGCCATAACGAAGCGTTTTATCCTCACGGTCTTCTACATATTCCTTATCTTCTGTACCGTAATAATCTTCGGAATACTCTTTTTTCTTATTATTGCATGCAGTGGTAAACCAAACCAGCATACATATATAAACTACATATTTCATTTTTATCTTTTTATAGTTCGTTCAATCACCATTAGATATAAAACGAAATAGTAGTAAAATTGTTCATTCATAAGCAAACAAGTAAAGGGAAAAGGATAAATCTCCGTTTTATGATCTATCTTTGAGTAGATCTTTTAATTAAATATACATTTGTTTATGAGTAATTCCTTAACCAGAAGACTGATCCTGTTCCTTGTTTGCTTCCTTCTCTGCTATCCATTCACCATCCGGGGACAGGAACGCCGGATCTTATACATCGGTGATTCTATTACAGACGGCAATTGGGGAGGTGGGAACGGGAGTTCTGCCGAAAGAAACCACTGGGATCAGAACCATCTCTTTGGGAGCGGCTACGTGTACCTTTGCGTAGCGCACTACACGGGTAAGTATCCGGAAAAAAACTTTACGTTCTACAACCGGGGGATTAGTGGCCACACACTAAAAGACCTGGAAAACAGATGGAAAGAAGATGTTCTGGAACTCCGGCCGGATGTCCTTTCCATCTTGGTCGGCACCAATGACATTCACTATCTCTTAGAAGCAAAAGGCAGTTCGTTTGATTGGGATGAATGGGAAAAGCGGTACCGGAGGTTACTGGACCAGGTACAGGAGGAAAATCCGGCTGTCCGGATCCTGATAGGATCTCCTTTCGTATTAAAAGCCGGCTGGTCCGGGGAAGCTGAAAACTGGCCCCAACGGAAAGAATGGATAGATGAATGCGCCGGGATCTGTGAGAAGATTGCAGCAGACTATCAGGCCATATTTTTACCGTTTCACAGGCTGTTTGAAGAATTACAAAACACCTATACGGTTGCTCCGGAATATTGGATGTGGGACGGAATCCACCCAACGCCCGCCGGACACCAACGGATGGCTGAACTATGGATTGAAAAGGCAGGTCTCTAAAATCAACTTCCATTTCAATCCACTTCCCTTAATCGTTTATCCCGTTTTTATCCTTCCCCGGTCTTCACCGGTATCCGGTTCGTATAATTCTGTGGAAACGGCCGGTTCTCATGCGGTCCCCGCCTGCGCGGGGAACTATGTCTTTTTATTGTTACTCTTTAGGTAAATAAAAGTATAAAGGACTATAGTTCTTTCTGTTTTCCCTATAACCAAATCTTAGGCCCACGGCCGTAGGCTCTTAAGCCCATGGCCGTGGGCTATAGAGCACTTGGCCATGGGCTATACAGCCCACGGCCGGGGGCTAAAGATTTTCTTACATCCTACCGGAAAAAAAGTATGGATGCAATAAACTATTTTTCCTATTCCAGACTGATTTTTGTTTATCTGATCACCGGAAAGAATATATAAAGAGAAACGAGGCTTAAGTCCGTGGCTCCGGTTCCGGTATGCTAATTCCGGCAGCTTTGGCTATTTGGAGGGATTGGATCATCCAGGCCATGTTATTGCCTAAGGTACGCATGATTTGCATACCCTCTTTATCATTTCGCACCTCTTCCGGCGTATTCCCATATACCATATTCCAATAACGGGAAGAAACGACCGGCATATTATTGATCGTGAAATACTTGTTTAACTGGTCCACTGCCTGAATAGAACCACCCCTACGGCAGGAAGCAATCGCTGCACCTGGCTTGTAGGCCATCTTTTGGGAAGAGGCAAAGAACAGGCGATCCAGAAAAGGGGTAATGAAACCGGATGCGGATGCATAATGAACAGGGGTTCCGAATACAAAGCCATCGAATTCCTCCAGCCGGTCTATCACCTCATTCACCGTATCCTCTATTACACATCTGGCACTTTCACGGCACGCTCCACACCCTTTACAACCGGAAAGAGCCTGACTACCTACGTGTAGCATTTCGGAGTCAACACCACTCCGCTGTAAAGCGCCGGCCACTTCCGTCAATGCCGTATAGGTACACCCTTCTTTTCTGGGGCTTCCATTCACCAGTAAGACTTTCCGGGAAGTTCTACTTTCCTGGTTTACTAAAGTATTTTTATCCATACCGAATGCCGGAGTCAGGGAAGCGGCAGTCCCGCATCCCATTAACAGCATATTCTTTAAAGCATCGCGTCTGACCATGATCTGTTTCTTTTTATTGGTTTGTAAGAAGGAAAATGAATGAGATAAGATATTCTAATTTACCTGTGCGAATGTATCCCTTTTCTTTCAAAAGTTCAAGGTTCAGGGTTTGTAATTTAATGAGCCCGGAAGATTTAATAAGCAATATAAAGGTCTATAAATCCGTAGTTCCCCGCGCAGGAGAATCAAACTAACTTACAAATAGTAATCCATCAGAGGTTACCCTTAGTCAATTACCCCAAAGGGGTTACCTGTGAATAACCGCGGGTGAAACCCGTGGTAACAACTACCCGCTCTTTTCTGCACCCCGGATGGGGTGCAACCCTTTCCGGGTTGATGCAGAGAGTGATTCTTCCTACCACGGGTTTCACCCGCGGTTATTCACATGCAAGCCCTCCGGGCTTGCAATCCGGAACTTTTTCAATAAACGATAGTAGATATATACAAACTAAACAATCACCCGGTAACAGGATAAACGTTTATTACCACTCATTTTCTACTAACTGATTATCTCCCCAGATTACCTGATAGGCTATCCAGGCCCATAGATTCGCCCAGAATCTGTCATGATCATTGTTGATGTCATGAGAGGCAGTCATCATGTGGGTGGCATCTGCAACCTCAAACAAACTGGCATCGCCATGATAGATGATCCGGCGTTTTTTATCCACGGCGATAGAGGGCTGGTTTTCCCGTAGATGAGCGTGATGTACCAAAGGTATAATGTCTTTACTGTACACATTTCTGGCATACCCGAAGATAAGGTCCGGTAGTGCCATCGGAGTGGACACATCCACTACACCAAAAGGCCCGTTAAAGAAATCATTTGTTCCGGTGTGTGAGAAACATATTCCAGCCTTCTGGGAGTTTCACCGGTGGAAATGGTTTGATGATTCATCTCCCCTACTATCGCCTGATTATACCACCAGTCGATATCCCTCATTAATAAACCCGTCTGTCCGTTATACTCCGGTAATAAAAATGCCGGAGAGGTTCTGTTTCCATCCCCTCCAATCACTAACACACGATTCGGGCTACCTTCCAGCCACTCCAGAATGACCCCGGCTGTGTAATGGGAGCAGTAGTTATCATTCGCCAGATACAAAACATCCGAGGAATACAATTCGACCAGGAACTTAGCCGCGTCTTCCGATGCAGGATTAGTCGTACTGGTCCAGGATGCCCGGGGAGCCTGCATAAATGTAAAACCGGAGAAGTAGTTAACCGTACCGGTAGAGGAGAAATTCTCCCTATTGGAAAGTTTCCTTCGCATCGTTTTTCCATTCGGAGCCGACCAGTCATCTAATGCGTTTCCTAACGCTCCGGTTACTCCGGCATAAGCCGAAAACACACGGATGGATTTGGTTGCACGCTGTTTATAATTATCCTGGCTGACCTTTACATAGAAGACCCAGATTCCCCACTCCACTTTCAGTTGCGCTTCAAAAGGTTGTCCGGTCCGGTTTTCTTTCCGGGTAGTCAACTTTATGTAGGACACATCTCCGGCATCTGTCAGACGTTGAACGACCTCAGCGGTGAAATATTCATTGCTGACCGGGGAGCCACCTAACGTAGTGGATTCACCACTATCTACCCAGGATACTTTGTATGGAACGGTGGACTGGACTCCTACCAACTTTTTCAGACCTTCTTTATAAGGAAATACCAGTTCCCGGGAATCAATTCCCAGATAATTATCTCCGTTGGTAAACATTTCCATCGTAAAATCTTCCCAGGTCTTAATCTCTACAACAATCGTGGTAGCCTGGTTATTGGCAGCTTCATCCGGAGTTTCCCACCCTGCACCATTCACCTGTTTTACCTTAAAATGATACCGGTGATTTCTCAGGACCTGCCCGTAGGGATGTCCGGTTTCTCCGGAGTTGAAGTCTGCCCTGTAGTAGGACAACTTCTCTTCTCCATTATAATATCCTCCTACCACGACACAGGTGGTTTCGTTATAATGGGTGGAGGGATCGACTTCACCGGCTTCAGGGACATATAACTGAGTAATACCGGGCTGTCCATAGGAGGTTGCCACTTTACTGTAAGGAGCCACGGTTCCTGCATTCGCAGGTACGGAGGGAGACTTCACTTTCAGTGCATCGGATGCAGATAAAGCACTTACATCCGGTATGACCTGTAACTGGTTTTTCGCCCGGTAGATATGGACACTTTGCATCACAAAGGAACGGGAAGTGGCCAGATCCAGATCCATCTCTACGTCTACCCGTGCCACTGCCCTGAGCATGGTTACGGAGAGGGTATTTACCACTTTCGCATCCAGAAAGGGGAGTTCTTTCTCTCCATACATGGGGATATTTTCCAGATAATTACCTGCAAATTCATCTATCAGCCCAGTTCTTACCACGTGTTCCGGAGTACCCCGGGATATTTTATAAGTTTCCAGCACCTGCTCCGCATTGGCCACTAATACTAATTTGAGAGGCTCTTCCGAGGTTTTTAATAGTACATTAAAGTTGGTTTTCTGCGGGTTCTTTTCATCCGTATGGATTTGTTGGCCGGAAACCTGGTACAGGAATGTTCCGGCTACCTGGTCAAAAACCAACACCTGAATATCTGAAATTACGTATTCCGGGTCCATCTCATTCATCCGGGCAGTACTCCCTCCTTTCGGCAAAGAGGAACCCGGAGCTGTAATCGTCAAACGGACCAGTGCTTCCCCTCCTCCACCGGCTCCGGTACTATTCTCACCCAGCTCATCTGTACATGCCATAGCAGCAAAGCCAAGTAAAAAAGCAACGAATCTTATGACCAGACCGGAAACGTTCATGGATGTATGTTCCCGTTTTTCTTTTATTTTCACTATATACATTATTATATACCGTTTGTATATGTCCTGTTTACAAGGATTATTCCCTATATTCACCGATTACCAGTGTTCCCACTGGTGAATTTCATCCCAGGGAGAAATAACTACCTGTACGATGAACTGTCCCTGGTCTCCTCCGGTCAGATCAATCAACACATTGGTTGTTTTCCCGGACAACAGGGTGATATAATTTCCATGGATGTCCCGGTTCGTCTGAATGATCTCTCCGGATCCTTCTTTGTACAAATGAACCCAGACGCTCTGTTCTTCCGTAGCCTGGTTCTGATTGGCCGAATGAATGAAGAGCCAGGGGATAGGGGAAACCAGCTCTTCCCGGCTATTAAAAATGCCTTTCTCCTGTCTGTGGGTTATTTGGCTAACAGGAACACCGCGATAATCATATCCATGGAACTTATTTACGATCTCAAAATAATAGCTTGCAGCGTTTGTATCTTTTAGTCCTCTTACAGTTACCTGTAGTTTTGCATTTTTCTGCGTAAACACAATCTCCTCTCTATTCTGTAAGTTATTATTGCCCTGTACTTCCTTCCGGGCAAAAAAGAAATCATTCGGAGCCAGATCATACCCGGGATGAAGAGGATCCGGTTTCAGGGAGACAGTCAGATCATCCGCCGTTGCTCCTTCACCCATTTCTGAGCACAGGACTTCATCCCCGATATTACCCCAGGCGGAAATCCACATTCCTGCGGGATCATAATCGTGGATAATGACCGGTTCCCTCTGTGCGATCTGTAACGCTGAAAGGGTGTAGGTCCTTATATGGTCTTTATTACGATTAAAAACATACAGACCGGCACTTTGCATTTCTCCGGTACCGGTAATATCCACTCCGGTTACTACATCCACCACTTTCACATAGAGGAGTAATTCCTCATTTTCACAGCCACTCAGGTCTTCTTTAATACAACTTTGACTCATCTGCATAGTCAGGAAAAGAAGAAGACCGGCAGCAAAAGAGCGGGCGACCGGTTGTAACTTGCCCATAGATCGATCTTTATTGATTATATAATATATGCCTGAAACAGAGCAGAGTGTCCTTTTTAGTAGTCAAAGGAGTTATCGCTTCGCTGGGAGTTAAAGGAGTAAGTAGAAATAAGAAAATTATCTATTTCCTACTTAACTACTAAGAGACGAAGTTTCTGCTGACTCCTAAGGAGCGCAGAGACTGATAACTCCTTTGACTTCTCAAGGGGTGACCCAAAGGTAAACCAGGTCTGCAAGGAAATTACGGTCTATCAGAAGACAAGTCCGGAGGACTTACATGTGTATAACCGCGGGTATCACCCAGTCCTGTTCGGAAGATTTTTGCGAAGGTGATCTTTATCTCTTAAGTCCCGCAGGGACGGCATATAGTAGCCTGGGACGCAAGTCCCAGGTAGAAAGATCCCCACCCAGGGTGTGCTGTAGGTACACCCCATCTGATGAAAACAATAGGTTTGTATATGCAGTGTCGTGCTTACAGCACTCCATGGACTCCTGATACCTGACCTGGGATTTGCATCCCAGGCTAAATATGTGCCGTCCCTGCGGGACTTAAGAGACAAAGATCACCTTTCGCCAATCACCCTTTGCCAATTACCCTTCGAAAAATCTTCCGAACAGGACTGGGTAGCACCCGGGGAAAGATAAGATTACTCTTACTACAACCCTGGAAAGGGTTGCACCCCATCCGGGGTCATAGATTACCATTTATAACCTAATTCACCCACAAGCAGACTTTTAGGTCAGCCATTTTTTATCATGTATCTGAATTTCTACCGGGTCTCAATCTTCCCCGTAAATTACCAGACTTCATTCTGGACAAGGGTGTCCCAGGGTTCCAGGGTAACAGTTACTTGCAGATTCGCATCTTCACCGGGAAGTTCAGGGTCTGTGACTCCGTCTTTAATATTTTTCAGTGTTACATTCAGTTGGTAGTGTTTATTGTGTTCTATTAACATACCATCTGTATTCACCTCGCCTGCTTTGTAGTTTACTTTGATTGGATAATACAATGTTTCACCATCCAATTCACCACGGATTGTAAGCAGTGTACAGATAGATTCATCGGCTTTGTTTGGGAAAACCAGGAAGTAATTATTAAAATCGTATTTCCGGTTCGCCACAAGAGCATCCTCCATGATAATATCATCTGCCAGATAGGATTTGATCTCCAGTTCATCGTCATCACTTTCAAAACCACCATAGTGATACCCTCCACTTCCTTTTACATAATGAGAAGCAACAGGGGATAGTGTCAGGTCCGGAGCGACTCTCTGAACACTAACTCCGGTAATTTTGAAATCATCAATCTCTGTTCCTTCTTCCGGAGACACGGTGATAGACCCCAAAGAAACTTTCGCGACCACACGTTTCAGCGTAATTCCTGTCTTAACGGTCTGATCTTTAGTCAGGGTAATCTGGTTATCAGAAACACCGCTCATAATATATCCGTTGGTTTTAGCAAGTTCAGGAGTTTGCTTATCTAAGTTCAGGTACTTCGTCGCCTTGTCGAAATCGGCATAATTAGTGATATCTGCCGGATAAGTCTCTCCTAAGTTCGTCAAGACGACCACTCTTTTAGTCGTATTGGTTTTCAGACCTGTAATGACCGTTTCCGATTTTGCAATATCTCCTTTAACTGCTTTTTCCAATGCTCCGCTGTTCCAGGCAAATACATACACATAGAAGTCATGGATCTTACTATCAGTCACGTCATCTACCGGTCCTATGGCACGTGTAGAAGAAGAGCCTTCGAGCGTGATTGCCATGCTTCCTTCGCCTTCACCGGCCAGTTCATTCACGTCGTCTTTACTGCAGCTTGTCATTCCTAATCCTAAAGCGATTAGTCCGCTTAATAAATAATGTTTGATTTTCATTGTTTTAAAAATATTAAGTACTAAAATGGGTTTGTCATTCACATGACGGGACCTTCCACAGTTCCGCCAAAGGAATCGCATGAGGATCCCTGTTATCCTCTCCTTAACAGAGGGCAACATTTTATTAATGTACGGATGAAATGTAATGCTGTTATATGCCGGTCGTTATAATACTTAGAGAATTTTCCATAGCATATTCCTACATCTTATCTAAACTATTTCTTACCTTCTTTACTGCAAGTTGCAGATACATTTCCGCTACGATTCCGGAAATGTTTAATTCTTATTCAATTTATTCCTTTCTTTTACGTTCAATTCCGGTTCTTTTGATAAACCTATACCCGTTTTGTTATTATCAAACTCACCTGTTTAAAACTTCAATTATCGTTTAAGGGCGGTAAAAGTAGTATTTTTTACTATACAATAGCTCCGGGAATTCACATTTTTATAAGGATTAACTTTTCGGACCTGGTCCTGCTGGTATAGCTACTTATAGGGTTACTTTTTTTTAAAGAATATTCACCTAAGGGGGCAGAACTTTTTCCTGTGTATATAGTTCTATAGATCCATACTGATTAATTAGGTATATACAAATGGAGTCAGGATCATCCTGCGTTGGGTGAATGATGTTCACGAAATTATCAATTCCAGTATGTAATCTGGAAGCCGTCCTATTTTATAGTGACGGCTTCTTTTATTAAACCGGATCAGGTATGCAACTCAAACAGCACAGACAACTATTCCCCGTTTTTTCCTCCTTTTGCTACTCGGAGGACAAACCATAGGAGGCCAGGAGGTTATTCATGGCCATCTACCGGATTCCGTGATCCCCTCTCCTCTTACCTATGAACAGCTAAACAAACAAAAACAACCCCGGAATCTGCGCTACAGCATTCTGGGTGGACCCAGTTACACACCGGACTACGGATTATTGTTAGGAGGAAGTGCATTGCTGACCTTCCGGATGAATCCCGGGGATACGGCACAGATACGTTCCGTTGTTCCTTTAGCCTTTGCCGTCATGTTCAAAGGGGGCTTCAATCTGGTCGTACGGCCGCAGCTATTCTTTAAAGAGGACCGGTTCCGGATCTTCGGGCAGTTCAAGTACAAAAACACGCTGGACAATTATTACGGAGTGGGTTATCATACCAACAAAAATTATGAACGGGGAAAAGAGACCAGTGAATTCCGTTACAATCAATTCCAGGTGAATCCCTGGTTTCTTTTCCGGATCAAAGACACGGACTTCTTCGCCGGTCCCCAGTTTGATATTAATTATGACAAATTCAAACATCCGGCGGAAGGGATCATCCAGGACCCCTCCTATATAGCCGATGGAGGGACTTCCGGTGGATACAGTAATTTCAGTTCGGGCGCCGGCTTTCTGGTGACGTATGACGCCCGTGATATTCCGGCAAATGCTTACCGGGGAATCTATTTTGATGCCAAAGGGTTGTGGTATAACAAGGTAATTGGTAGTGATAATAACTTTTATAAACTTGAATTTGAATACCGGCAATACCAGTTGGTTGGCAAACGGAAGGCGCTGGCCTGGACGGTGCAGAGCAAACATGGTTTCGGCAATATACCGATCAATAAATATACACTTACCGGAACTCCGTTTGATCTGCGGGGCTATTATATGGGACAGTATCGGGACCGCTCTTCCCATGTCGTCCTGGCTGAATACCGCCAGATGGTTAACACGGACGGAACGACTACATTCAAAAGGCTACTGAACCGGCTGGGCTATGCTGCCTGGGCGGGGAGTGGTTTTATGGGGCCCACTCCCGGTAAAATAGAAGGGGTACTTCCGAACGCAGGGATAGGATTACGCATCGAGGTGCAACCCCGCATGAATGTCCGTGTGGATGTGGGGCATAATTTCAGGAATGGAGGCACCCTGTTCTATATGAACATGACGGAAGCCTTTTGATTACCAGACATTCCAGTGGATATTCTCCGGCTTCCATTTGTCTTTGGGTTCCACCTTTTTGGAAGGATATCCTACCGGGATCACATTCAACGGAATGATATGTTCCGGCAGGTCCAGTAATTCTGTGATAAATTTCAGGCGGCTCTCTGCCGGATAGATACTGGTCCAGACACCTCCCAGCCCTAATTCGGTAATCGCCAGTAAAATATTTTGTGAGGCAGCCGAACAGTCCTGAATCCAGTATTGTTCCAGCCACCCCTCACCTGCTTTCTGTAAATCTCCACACACTAAAATGGCAGCAGATGCATCTTTCACCATTTTGGAAGTGGCCAGTTGTTCACTGATCTGAGCCATCTTTTCCGGATCCTCCAGGACCATAAACTGCCAGGGCTGTTTATTCATCGCACTGGGAGCAGCCATCCCTGCCCGGAGAATGGTTTCCAGATCTTCTTTGGAGACTTTTCGTTTGGTATACTCCCGTATACTGGTACGTTCATGCATAACGTCAATAGAAGTACGGGTTGCAGCAGATGGCTTTTCCCCCTTTACTCCTCCTTTAGTCCACAAAAGGAATAACAGGATTCCAACCAATACGACCAATACAACATTTAAAATTTTAGACAGATTCATACAATAGAGGTTTTTACGATCTTACTTTTATTATTTACAGCAAATGTATTATCTTCACTTCAGAATAGAAAGTACCTACCAAAAAGTTTTATAGTTACCTAAAGGAGTAAAATATGGATATTCAATGCACTAAAGAAAAATATATTTTTCAGGGACAGGAATATTTATGTTCCCTGGAGCTGGCGATGACTATTATCGGAGGGAAATGGAAACCCATGATTATCTTTCACCTCAAAGATGGTCCGCTACGTTCGGGAGAACTCCAGAGGACATTGCCCCAGATCAGTAATAAGATGTTCACCCAATCCATCCGGGAACTGGAAAGAAGCGGGATGATCGAACGGATCGTATATGCAGTCATTCCTCCGAAAGTGGAATATCAACTGACCCCGGCCGGCCAGTCCCTTCTGCCGATCGTCCTTGAGTTAGCCCGCTGGGGTATTGAAATCAGTCAACCAAAAGAAGTAGTGGAATAAGATGGAAACATTTGCAGAGAAAGTCATTCAATTTAACCGTCAACTGAGTTTTTCCGGAGAATTGCCGGAACATATCCGGATCCTGAACCCTTTTGAAAACAATCCGGAGATAAACAGAATTTCGGAACAGTTTTACCGGAAATATTATGGGGATACCTCTTCCCGCAAAATGATTATCGGAATTAATCCCGGCCGTTTGGGATCCGGAGCTACGGGTATTCCTTTCACGGACACCAAAAGGCTAACAGAGGTTTGCCAGATCCCGGTCCAGTCCGTGAATACTCACGAACCTTCTTCTGTGTTTGTGTATGATATGATCCGGGCGTATGGAGGGGTGAAAAGGTTTTACAAAGATTTTTATATTCATTCCATCTGTCCGTTAGGGTTTGTGGTCCGGAACAGTAAAAACAATTGGGTGAATTGCAATTATTATGATGATAAGGAACTGTATGAAATCATGTATGATTTTATGGTAGCCAGCTTCCGGAAGCAACTGGAATTCGGAATAGACCGGGAAACAGGCTATGTATTAGGGAAGAAGAATTTGTCTTTTATCCGGAAGATAAACGAAAAAGAAAAGTTCTTCGACCGGTTGGTTGTCCTGGAACATCCCCGGTATATTGTGCAATATAAATCCAAAGAAAGCGACCTCTATATCGCGAAATATTTACAGATACTCACGGGATATAGAGACTGACCGGATATCTACAGACTTTATTCTCACTGAAAGCATATCCGGGAATAAAAGAGGTCTCCCAATGAATCAGTCTCTTTTCTCATCCGGAGTACAGAGAACCGGAAATAATTATGCAAAAGTAAAACACGGAATCATTCTCATCAGAAAATCTTTTTGATTGTCTTTTTACACCCACTTTAGATTTTGATTCATTCCTTTTATATTTTAATGCAAGGATATATATACATTCTTTTGTATAAGAATCAAAAGCAGGAATTAATTAGTCAATTTTGATAGGTCGGGAGAAACGTTTTTTCTTATTTTATAGATAAAAAAGCGTTATGAAAAAAGTAATTATTTTATTCTGTCTTCTACTTATAAGAATAACCTGTTTTGCCCAGATTCTACCTGAAGTAAATTATCCGGATCTGAAATATAAACCGTCACATTGGCAGGCCAAATGGATCACTTGCGCGGACATTGCGGAGACGGATTATGCCGTAACTATGTTTCGGCGAACCTTTACCCTGGATGAAAAACCTGAACATTTTATTGTGCATGTTTCTGCGGATAACCGTTACAAAGTATATGTTAACGGGCAATTTGCGGGTATGGGACCACAACCTTCAGACTGGAGGCACTGGCGGTATGAGACCATTGATATTGCTCCTTATTTAAAGAACGGGACAAATAATATTTCAACAGAAGTAGTTAACTGGGGACCTGACCGCTATTTCGGGATTATGTCTATTCGTACCGCTTTTATGATGCAGGGCGCTACGGAAAAGGAATCAATCGTGAATACGTTTGCTGATGGACAGTGGAAAGCGGAAAAAAACCACGCTTATTATGCCTTACCGCCTAACTGGATATTCGGAGTAGATATTGTAGGAGGATTCTATGCTTCCAATCCGGGGGATAGTATCCGTTTAACCCACTATCCCCAAAACTGGTATGCGCCGGAATTTGATGACTCCGGCTGGAAGCCTGCTAAATGGATATGGAATATTAATAATGAAAATGAAGGGGGATTCTTTTGGTTGATGAAACCCCGGACCACTCCACAGGTGACCCAAACGATAGAAAGATTTCCTGCCTGGGTCCGCGCTGAAGGTATTCCCGTGACTGATAACTTTGTAAAAGGGAATTCACCGGTCCAAATACCTGCACACAGTCAGGCAATTCTTTTATTTGATTATCAAACTGTTACACTGGGATATCCCGAACTGACCATTTCTGGAGGCAAAGATGCTAAAATAACATTACATTACGCTGAGAATCTTCACAATGACGATCTGACCAAAGGAGACCGGAATGATATCCGGAATAAACATATACGGGGTGTAAAAGATATTCTTATAGCTGACGGCAAAAGCCATTTTACATTTTCACCGACTTGGTACCGGGCTTTCAGATTTATTCAGTTGGATGTAGAAACTTCTGAAGAGCCTCTCACCTTAGAAGATTTTTACCACATGGCAACAGTCGCTCCTATTAAGAGAAAAGCAGTTTTTGATTGTGACAATGCGGTATACCGGAAGATTGATGAAATCTGTTGGCGGACTTCTTATATATGTACTCAGGATAACCTGATGAGCGATGCTTATTATGAACAGATGATGTATGTGGGAGATTCCCGTATTCATGCTTTAGTCAACCTGTATATGACAGGGGAAGATATCTGGCTGAAAAATGCGATTGAACAATTTGATTATTCCCGCATGCCGGACGGGAACATTACCAGTTGTTATCCGTTGAAAGCAACTTTTGTACATCCCAATTTTTCCTTGGTCTGGATTGATATGCTACATGACTTCATGATGCATTGTGACGACAAAGAATTCATTACACGGTATAAACAAAGCATCCGGTCAACACTCATGTGGTTTGAGGACAATCTATTATCAAACGGTCTGGTAGGTAAACCGGTAGATAGTTATTTTGTGGATTGGTACAATGATGCTCCCTTTGAAGGTGAAGGATTATATCCGGGTTCGCGTAATGGAAATTCGGCTGTTGTAACTTTCCATTATGCAGCGACCCTGTTACGGACAGCCGAATTGTTTGACTATCTTGGAGAGACAGAGGAAGCGAAGAATTATCGTGTGCGCGCAGAAAAAGTAAAACAGGATGTTGTGAATGCCTGTTGGGATCCGGAGAAAGGTCTTTTTGCGGAAAATCCGGATAAAAAGTTTTATGATGAAAGAGCAAATATAATGGGGATTACGGCCCGTATTTTTAATGAAGAAGAACAAAAAGCCTTATTTGAACGTTGTCTCCGCGATTCTACCATCAGTAAATCCGTATACTATTTTCGTTTTAACCATTTCAAAGAAATGCGCCGGCTGGGACTTAGCCATTATCTGGATGACGTACTGGATATCTGGAAAAATCTGTTACCCCTGAATATGACTACGGTACCTGAACGAATGGCGAAACAGCGTTCGGAAGCTCATCCGTGGAGTGCCTCGCCTTCTATTGCGTTTATTCAGAATATAGCGGGGATCACTCCGGCTGAACCGGGGTACAAATCTGTGGATATTCAACCTGAATTAGGAGAACTTACGTGGATAGAAGCCAGTTATCCCCATCATAAAGGCAACATAAAAGTCGAACTGCGAAAAACAGATCAGGGGATTCTGGAAGGTTCGGTAGAATTACCTTTGGGACTGACCGGGAATTTTCGTTGGAAAGAACACACGCTGGTACTTAAAGAGGGAAAACAGAAGATAAACCTTCAATAAGAGCCTGTTTACATTCACAATCGAAGTTTGCTATAAGCTGTTTCCGGATGATTTTCCGGAAAAAGAGAGTAAGAAACAAAGATTGAAAATTTTAGACAGGCTCTACTAATACGATCAAATTATCAGATGATTATTGGCAGGTAAATGTATATTTCCCGGAATTTACCAGACAAATAGAATATCCATCCTGCTCTCCGGCATATGTATATCCGGAAGAACATGCAATGCTTTCCTGATTGGTGGCTGGGAGGTAGATCCGGGCTGTTGTATTGGCGGGGATCTCCACTTCCAGTTGAAACTCCTTTTCTGTGATCCGCCATGCAGAACGGATCAGGCCGTACATAGAGTGATAGCTCCCTTGTACCCATTTCAGATCTCCTGCGGGTTGTGGTTTGATCATAATCTCTTTGAATCCTGGTTGCAGAGGGTTGATACCTAACAGTGAGCGGTAGAACCACTCCTCTGTAGAACCAAACATCGGATGATTCTGTGAAGAGGCGTTTTCCGGATATTCCCAGGATTCCCATAAGGTGGTAGCTCCATTTTCCACCATATATCCCCATCCGGGATAATCCCGTTGATTGACTAACCGGTAGGCTATGTCGTTCCGGTTATGTTCCCGTAGTACATCAAATCCCATTTTGCAGGCAAAGATGCCGGTAGAGATATGCCAGTTGTGCCGTGCGTATTCGTCTAATAAAACCTGAAATGTCTTTTCGGGTTCGGGACTTAGTCCATAATAAAGAGCAAATATCTGGGCTGCCTGTGTCGCATTGTCGAATTTGCCCGTACCGGGAACAAGATACTTTTTGATTATATTATTCCTGATCTGTTCTGTTAACAGTTGATATTTTTCCTGGTCTTCTTTTTTTCCGAGAATAGCTGCAAACTCAGTGATGAGACGTGCATGTTCATAATAGAAGGCACAGGCCGAAAAGGCTTCTGCCCGTGGATCAATTGCGACATGGTCTCCGATATCCCAATGAAATAACTCCCCGATTGTTTGTCTCTGAATGAACTCCATTTGTTTTACAAAAGCGGGATAGGAAATTTCAATCGTTTGTTTGTCTCCGTAAAATTCATATAATTTCTTTTGCAGATAAGGAAACGCAAGTTGCCAGCCCAACGATCCGGATTCTCCGCCAATTCCCCGGTCTGCGATTCCTGTATAAGGAGCAATCCCGGTCATTCCCCCTTCCGGAGTCTGGTCATTGATAAAGTCCCGGATGGTTTTTCTGTAAAAGTTGGCCATGTTATAGTTGTAGAGATAGGATTCTCCGGTCACGACCATATCTCCGCCATATCCCATTTTTTCCCGTCCCGGACAATCAGATTGTACACTGAATACATTGCTGAGGAATGTCCGTTGTGTTATTTCATGCAATTGATTGAATAATTCATTTGAGCAGGTGAACGTACCGTTTGTTTCCAGGTCTGCATACATACGTATTCCTTCGATCTCCTCCTTTGTTGGTGTTCCGGGCCATCCTATGATCTCGACGTAGCGGAACCCATGAAATGTGAACCGGGGCATATAGGTTTCTCTGCCATTCCCGTGTAAAATGTAACTGTCTTCCTGATACGCATCTTCGGGTGCACCCGGGCCTCCTTTCATTCCCCACATACTTTTAATATGTCCGGCTGTAGTCGTAAGCCAGTTTAACGTACTGTCGGGATGGATGTTTTCTCCGTAGCGGAGAGTGATTTTTGTTCCGGACCGGCCTTTCACTTTTATTCGTGCAACACCTGCGAAATTGATACCCATATCTACGATAAATGTATTGTCACGTGTCTTCCAGATATGTACTGGTCTGATGATCTCCTGTATTTTAACAGCAGGTTGTATTTGTGGAGATAATTCACCGTCCGGCCCTTTCTCTATAACAGCAGCCCGCCATCCGGAGAGACTGACCTTGTTTTTATTCCAGTCAGGGACTTCCTACCTGCCATCATAATGTTCACCTAAATAGACATTATTTTTGATGACTGGCCCTTGTGTAGTGAACCAGGAATTATCTGTTTGTATGATTTCTGTGCTTCCATCCATATAGTTCAGATGGATTTGAGCTTTCACTACCGGTCTTCCGGTTTGTTGATGATCCCGGATATTAAACCGTGCAAAGAGTTGTAATGGTAAGGGATTGTACCATCCGTTACCTAACATGATTCCGGTAGTGTTTTTCCCTTTCCGGATAAGTCCGGTAATATCATGTGTCACATAAAGGTTCTGTTTTTTATGCGCGGTCCATCCCGGATCCAGGACATGATCCCCGATTTTTTCTCCGTTGAGATAAGCCTCATGATAGCCTAATCCACAGATATATAACCGGGCGGACCGGATCTGTTTTTGTATGGTGAACTCCTTCCGGAAAAGCGGCATTGGATCTTCCTGATAGAATTCTTCATCGTTTTGAAACTGAGGCTGTCCGTTCCCAATCCACTGTGCCTCCCAGTCTTCCGGTGACAACATAGCTGTTTCAAACCATTGGATTTCGCTCCAGGAGGAAGGTATATCATGTTCGTCAAAGATCCGGACTTTCCAGAAATAGCGGGTAAAAGGCTTCAATGGGTTCCCTTTATAGATAACCTGTATGGAGCCTTCCTCTTTTATTTTACCACTGTACCATTGACTTCCTCTGTTTTCTTCTAACTCTTCTTTCTGTTCACTGACCAGTAGTTCATAGGCTGTTTGCCGGATGTTAGGAACGGAAGAGGTAATGATCCAGTTGAACCGGGGTTTTCGGATCCCGATGCCCAGTGGATTTTCAAGATATTCACAACGGAGGTTTTCCGGCTGGACGCTGGCAAAGGTAGAAAAGTGAGTAACGAGTAAAACAAAAAAACAGCGTATAAATAAGCGGACAGGGGCATTTTTAATTGCTTTTTTCATGGCAGTATTCTTTTATAGGATATTGTTCTACAGTGAAATCCTGATATAATCCGGATGCTTTGAAGTAAAACACCTTTTTTTCCGTGATTTCTTTCAGTTTATCTTCTGTTGTTAAAGATGTTCCGGTCAGGCTGACTGTGTCACCGAAAATTTTTATGTCAATCCGGTTCTCTCCCGGCTGAATAAAATCATTGATTCGGAAAGATTGTTTTTGTAGCGTGTCAGATGCTATCTGTTTATGATTGATGTAAGTTTCAGCCCGGCTACCGTTCCAGTTCGAAAAGTAGAGGTAGGTGGCTGGTTCCTGCTTCCCGAATGAATAAATTTTGGAATAGGTGACAGATTCTCCGTAGAATGGCATTCCCTGTTCCGTCCAATCTCCGATAGCTAACGGAAAAGGTTGATAAATCCGGTATTCATTATCTTTTTCCTGTAAGCTGAAAGATCCGGTAACATACGTTGATAAAAAGCATTCCTGTGCTGCCGGTTTTAATTGTATTTTAACTTTATTAATTCCTTTCCTGCAAAAAGGTCCGATTTCATACAGGGCGTAGTCTTGTCCGTTAAGAAATTGAGTCACAGGAATTGGATCGATTACATATTCCTCCATAAAGACATATTGTACGACTTCCCGGACTATCATAAATCTGAGTGTGGAGAAATCAATTTCTTCTTCGATATAGAAGCGGTATTCCAGTTTTTTTATGAGAATGAATCGGCGTATGAAGAAATAAAATATTTGACATATTGGGAGTAATCAATAAGGGAGAGTGATCCATGTATACGTGGCCGGTCCCGGGCTCATGGTTATCCTTTGTTGAACAGGTGGCAGACCTGTTGTCCGAAGGATTACATCCCGGAAGAAATATCAGAACTATCAACCGGAAGAAATACCGGAGCAGGTAAATATGTTTTTTCATGAATATATGTTTTTCCTTTCCATATGGTTTCCAAATATATCCTGACTGCGGGAGAATTTATTCCGGTTTTGATTTTATTCTTTGATCTGTTTGCGAAAATTGATATTGGTTTTAAACCATTTTATTTAGAAAATGAACAGAGGAGGCTCATTCTTTCCTATTCAGGACTGATCATCCATTTATTTTTATAAATTTGTAGGTATTGAAACTTTTGAATAACGACCTTACAATTTTCCTATATGAAATCCACATGCCGAAAAAAACTCTGGTCTTTCTTATTCCTCTTTCTGTTTTTTGCGGGACATAGTCGTCCGTTTCACTTTTTTAATGTGTCTGATGGATTATCCAGTAGCTATGTCACCTCTTTGGTTCAGGATCTGGAAGGATATATCTGGATTGGGACCGAGGATGGACTCAATCGCTTTAACGGGTCTGAATTTATTGTTTACAGAAATGTCCCGGATGATCCGGCTTCTCTTATCAACAATCATGTTATGACTGTCTATGAGGATAGTAAAGGAAATTTGTGGATTGCGACTATGTCGGGTCTTTGCCTTTATAACCGTATGACAGATAGCTTTTCTCCTTTTTTGGTTCCATCTTCTGTAGAACAGGATAAAGTAAGTCAATTCTATTATCTTACGGAAGACCATCATGGCTATCTCTGGGCTTGTATTTCCGGTAATGGGGTGGTCCGGATCGATAGGGAACAGAATGAGTTCCTTTTCTTTAATACGCTGAATTCGGGGATTTGCAGTAATCATATTAATGTAATCTATGAAGACCGGTTCGGAAATATCTGGTTTGGTTCGGGTCAGGATGGTTTAAGTGTATATCATCCGGCAAATGGAACCTTCCGAACCTATCGTTATCATCCGGAGAACCGGAATGGCATCTCTTCAAACGGTATCTCTTCTATCTGTGAAGATCTGGACGGAAATGTATGGGTAGGGTCATTAACCGGAGGGATCAGTGTGTTTTCGTTTGCCTCACAATCTTTTCAACCGCTAAACTATAGTAACAAAAAGATCAGCTTTCTGAAAAGGGATAGCCGGAAGAATATATGGATTGGCACTATGGGAAGTGGATTTGAGGTCTATTCTACTACGGAAAAGAAAATACAGGATATGGCAATGGCCAGTTCCGTTGTGGATTTGTCCGATACCAAGGTAGAGTATCTATTTGAAGATAGACAAGGAAACATCTGGATCTGTCTTTTTCAGAAAGGACTGTTGATGATCCCCCGGGAAGAGAGTCTTTTTACTAATTATTACTATAATCCGTTTTCAAAAGAACCGACTATTGCGGAAGGGGCTATACAGCCCATCCTGAAAGACTCCCGAAAGAATATTTGGATAGGAGTTGACGGAAAAGGTGTTTATCAGTTAGATGAACATTTTCAGGTAGTCCGGCATTATGGCGAAGGAGATCCCAGTGGCCTTTTTAATAGTGTGGCACTCACCGCTTTTGAAGACCGGAAAGGATATGTTTGGATTGGTACATTTCTGGACGGAGTATTACGGTATAATCCGGTTATCTCTGATTTTGATCTTCGCTTGCGGGAGGAAGAGGAAGGATTACTGAGTTCACATGTTAAACATATCCTGGAAGATCCGGAAGGCAACATCTGGTTTGCAACTGCTGGAGGCGGTATTAATATTTATGATCCGGAAACCGGAACTTTTGATTATTTGCTACGGGATGATTCCCGGTCGGAGTCTAACCAGTTGATTGATAATTATTGTAGTATGCTTTTGAAAGACCAGCATGGCATCTACTGGATCGGTACATTCCGGGGACTTTGTTCGTATGATCATAAAAAGAGGCAGTTTGAATATTATTCTTCTACTAACGGGCGATTACCCAATGATCAGATTACCTATCTGAAAGAGGATACCGAAGGGAATTTATGGGTAGGGACCAAAAACGGATTGGTCTGTATGGATAGAGAAAGACAGCAGATAAGAAATTACCATATTCAGGATGGACTACCGAACAGTATGATTAATGGCATCGAAGAAAGTGAAGAGGGAGACCTCTGGATTGTGACGAACTATGGCTTATCTGTGCTGAATAAGGAACGAAATAGGTTTGTTAATTATACAACTGCGGATGGTTTGTATACAAATGAATTTACCCGGGATGCGATTGTCCGGACTCCGGAAGGACCTTTTCTGGTAGGATCCATGAAGGGAATTACTATGTTTGATCCACTGAAAAAGAGTATTAACCGTTCCGAACCTTTGAACCTACTGTTGACCAATCTCTATATTTTTAATGAAAAGGTTGAGATTAATCCGTTCAGGGATCATGTATTGAAGCAGGCAATTCATTATCTGGATAAAGTGATTTTCACTCATTCACAAAATAGTTTCTCCGTTGAATTTTCAGCTATCGAATTTCTTTCTCCGGAGAAGGTGCAATATGAAGTGATGATGGAGGGGTTCGACAGGCAATGGCGGAGTGTTCAGAACAAGATGGTTACTTACACCAACCTGAGCCCGGGAGATTATCTATTGCATGTCCGGGCCTGGACAAATGATAGGGAACAGGCTTTAGTCCATACATTGGCTATTCGTACTTTACCTCCCCTGTGGGCTACGCCGGGAGCAAAAACCGGCTATTTGTTATTGATTCTCCTGATAGGATATCTTGCTTACCGGTTTATTAATGACCGGATGGCTGTGAGACGGCAGGAGCAATTGATTCAGGCTAAACTCCAGTTCTTTACGGATATCTCACATGAAATCCGTACACCTCTGACCCTTATTTTATCTCCGTTAAGTAAACTGATAAGTAACCAACGGGATAGTGCGTTACTCCAAACCTATAATACGATGTATAAAAATGGGGTTCGTCTGTTGCAACTGGTGAATCAGATCATGGATTTGCGGGCTCTGGAATTCGGAAAGAGAAAGCTTTGTGTGGAAAATACTGATATTTCTGTCTTTGTGAGGGAGTTGAAGAATTCGTTCCATAATCTGGCGGAAGAAAAAAACTGGAGTATGATTTTCACACAGAGCCGGAAATCATCCATGGATATATTGATAAAGATATTCTCTCCAAAGTTCTTTTTAATCTGATTTCGAATGCCTTTAAATATACGGAAAAGGGACAGATCCGGGTTACTTTGTCTATCCGGACTGTTTCCGGAGTTTCTATGCTGGCCATTTCTGTTTCTGATACAGGACGGGGAATTGCCCCGGAAGATCAGAAACAGATCTTTGAACGTTTTTTCATGGTCAATCAACACATGTCTGAACGTGTTAATAGTTCCGGGATAGGACTTCACCTGACACGTAAACTGATTGAATTGCATCACGGTTCTATTTCTTTCCGAAGTGAATTGGGAAAGGGTAGTATTTTTACATTGCTTCTTCCTTATCAGCGAGACAGCTATTCAGTACAGGAGATCGGAACAGAAAGTGTTTGTGCTTCTGCCTGCCAGACACAATTATATGTTGAAAGTGGATTAGAAAAGTCACAAGGAGAAGGAGTTAAATCCGGTCATCCGGTTGCCACATTGCTTTTAGTGGAAGATCATCCGGATATATGTCACCTGTTAAAGACGGAGTTAAGTCCGGACTATCGGCTGTTAACAGCCTCTGAAGGAAAGGAAGGATTACGGATAGCGATGGAGAAGAAGCCGGATCTGATCATTAGTGATATTTTAATGCCCGGCATGGATGGATTGGAATTTTGTCGGAAAATCAGAAATAACGAGGTCACCTCTGCCATTCCTTTTATTATGTTGACAGCCCGTTCAACCGTTCCCCAACAGATAGAAGGCCTGGAACAGGGTGCAGATGCGTATATTGTCAAGCCATTTGATCTTTTATACTTACGGGCTACGATTGAACGATTACTACAAAGCCGGTTTCAGTGGCAGAATAAGCGGACTCAACCGGAGAAGGAAGTCTCAAAACCAGAAACCACAGAAGATAAACTATTGAAAAAACTAAATGCACTGATTGAGCAATGGATGGATAATTCCGAGTTGAGTGTAGATACACTCTGTCAGGAATTGGGGTTGAGTCGTACGCATCTGAACCGGAAAGTAAAAGAACTGACAGGGGAATCTCCGGCTTCCTATATTCGCCAGTTGCGCTTACATAAGTCCGTCCAGCTATTGAAAGAACGTAACCGGACAGTGTCGGAGATTGCTTACCTGGTTGGATTCTCGTCTCCTTCCTATTTCAGTCAGGCTTTCCGGGATTATTTTGGTGTGACTCCCAAGGAATATGTGGGATTGGATAGTGAATGATTTCATTTAATAATCTTCCTATTTTAATCGTTGTAGAATAATATAGAAGATCTTTCCCTGATCCGGAAAGATCTTTTCTTTTTTCTTAAACTCTCCTCTTTATTGCTGTATGGGTCAGAATCTAAAAAGCTGGAATCAAATTCTAAATTTCTCTTATTCAAAAGTAATGGAATTCGGATTTTTTCCTAATCAATAGATGAGAAAGCTAAAATATATTTGTTGGTATGGATATGAATAAAAAATGTCCGGAAACCTGCAAAATAAGTGATTAAATCTAATGAAGAATTTTATGAAAAACAAACAGAAACAGAATGTGCATTTGTACAAGTGGCAAATGTATGTCGGCAGGCTATTTTTATTGCTTGCCTGTAGTGTTCCTCTATCTGAAGTCCATGCCGCCGCAGCCTCTGAGAATAACTTATCAGTGACCATTCCACAACAGACAAAACAAATTTCCGGAATAGTGAAGGATCATACCGGGGAGCCGGTAATTGGAGCGTCTGTGGCAGTTAAGGGTACGAACTCCGGGACAATCACTGATATGGATGGTAATTTTGTGTTAGAAGTGAGCAACAACGCAATTGTGGTGATCTCATATATTGGATATCAATCTCAGGAAGTGATACCGGGTAACAGAAGTACTTTAGTTATTACCTTGCTGGAAGATTCCAAAGCAATTGACGAAGTTGTTGTGATCGGCTATGGTACCCGGTCCAAACGGGATGTTACTACGGCCATATCCTCGGTTGGATCTGAAACAATCAGCCGGTCTATTGCAATGAGTGCAGAAAATGCTATGCAGGGGACGATGAGTGGAGTCCAGGTGTCTGGTACTTCCGGTAATCCGATGGAAAGACCTACGATCCGGATCCGTGGGACAAACACCTGGGGTATTTCTGATCCTTTATACGTGGTGGATGGAATACCTATCACTGAAATGGGTGCAGGCATCGAAGGGGAAGACGAACGAATTAAAGATGTACGGGGACCATTAAATGTAATGGCCATGATCGATCCGAACGACATTGAATCCATCTCTGTTTTAAAAGACGCTTCTGCGGCAGCTATCTACGGGGTGCGTGCAGCAAATGGTGTAGTTCTGATTACAACAAAAAAAGGGAGAACCGATAAGCCGACAGTAGACTTCAGTACGAGGATCGGTTTTCAGAATCTGACTCAAAAGTTGAATTGGCTGGACACTCCTCAATATACAAAATTTGTACAAGGGATTTTTGCCACGGACCCGGAGAAGAATATAGCAGAAGGAAATATCGGTGTTTTTGATCCGAACGATTCCCGTTATCTGGGTAATTCCCCTACCTATAACTGGCAGGATGCTGTGCGTAATTCAAATGCCCTGACTCAGGATTACTCATTCAAGGTGTCGGGAGGAACGGACCATACGGATTACTATGTTTCTTTAGGTTATACGGATTCAGAGGGTACATTATTGAACAACAAACTGGAACGTTATTCCGGCGCCGTAAAGATCAATACAAAAATCAATGACTGGGTAAAAGCAGGTCTCAATTACCGTTTGGTTAATGCCAAAGGACGGGATGTTGGTACCTCCTATTTTGACATGATCCGTGCTCAACCCTGGCAACCCATCTATGCGGGAGATGGGATTCCCGGATATAACGGATATGCAGGAGCCGTAGAAGGTATGCAGCCGGATGGTACCTATTCCAACAATAAACTGTATGGAGAAGGAACCCGTAACAATGTGGTGGGAAGTGCTTATACCAATGATACGGATTACGATTCCTGGAGAAACTTAGGAAGTATTTATCTGGAATTAACACCACTGAAAGGACTGACTATTAAAGGAACTGTCAGCCTGGACCGTTACCATACGCAACGATTTGAATTCCGGGATTATGATGCGAATGTCTTTGATTATACCGCAGGTGACCCTCGTTCATTAGGAGGTGGAAAGTCGGTCGGATCTTATCAGGAAAGAGATATTTACAATAAAAACCTGGTCCAGGAATTTATGGTCAATTATACCAACTCTTTTGATAAACATAACCTGGATTTCCTGTTCAACTTCTCTAATCAGAAATACGAAGCAAAATATAAACAGGTTGCCACTGACTATATGACAACCAAAAAAGATTATTTACGGAACCTGGGTGGGGAAAGATCTTATACTTCGAATGAATCAAATCAGATGCGTTGGGCATTGCAGGGCTATCTGTTCCGGATAGGTTACAACTATGCTTATAAATACTACCTGGATGTAACAGTTCGCCGGGACGGAAGTGCCCGCTTTGCTCCGGAGAATCGCTGGGGCACTTTTCCTTCTTTCTCAGCAGCCTGGCGTATTAAAAATGAAAGTTTTATGGAAGAAATGGACTGGCTGGATGATCTGAAGCTGCGAACCGGTTGGGGACAATTAGGAAATCAGGAGGTGAGAGACATGGCTTACCTGTCCGCTATTTCCAAAAAACCGTCCTATGCCTTTGGAAACTTTTCACAAACAGACCGTCCCTCTTCCGGAGTGTACAATCAGGCAGGAACAGTGTTTGGTATTCCTAACCGGGATCTTACCTGGGAGAAAACAGAAACGTTCAATGTAGGTTTTGATGCTCAGGCATTGGGAGGGTTGACATTTTCTGCAGAATATTATTATAAGAAAACGCATGGCATTCTTCAGGTTATTGATTTGCCACCCAGTGTAGGGTTGGTGGAATCTCCTGTTGCCAATGTGGCAAAAGTTCAGAATCAGGGAATGGAGATCAATGTGGACTGGCAGGGGAAAATCGGAGAAGTGTCCTATGGTGTGGGAGGCAACCTGACCACTACAGCGAATAAAGTCCTGGAAACATATAAACATATTCCAATTGATGGAGGTGATTATAAGAAAGTGGAAGAAGGACAATCTATTTTCTATTATTATGGATATAAAGTAGCAGGTATTTTCCAAACAGATGAAGAGGCGAAAGAATGGATGAGCAAAATGACAGATGCAAACCATAGTGCTCCTTCTAAAGTGGGTGCCGGAGATTTTTATTTTCAGGACCTCCGGGGTGAACCAAAGAAAGAAGGTGAATTCTACTCAGAAGGAGGAGATGGCAAAATCGATTCGTATGACATGGTCAAAATCGGCAAATCCATTCCCGGATTCTTTTATGGTCTACATCTGAATGCCGCCTACAAAGGTTTTGACCTGAGTGCACAATTCTCAGGAGTTGGAGACGTGGTAAAATATAATAATGTGAAAGCCAGCACCTTCTTTCCAAGTGAAAAGGATAATGTAACAGATATTGTCTATAAAGCCTGGACACCGGCAAACAGGCAAAACAACTATCCCCGGCTTCATTTCAGTGACCCGGCAGATAATCTTCGTCATTCCGACTTTTTCTACGAAAGCGCAGCTTATTTCAGATTGCAGAATATTCAGTTGGGTTATACACTGCCGACCTCTTTCTATGCGAAATGTAAAAATCATATCCGGAATGTCCGGGTATATGTAGGTGCATCGAATCTATTTACAATTACTTCTTATACAGGTCTGGATCCGGAAAATGATTTTTATCCTACTCCGAAAACATTCTTTATGGGGTTAAACGCAAAATTCTAATGACTATTATTAAAAAATATAGATATGAAAAAATATAATATATTCAACTTATTCCTCCTGATAGGTGGAATGTGGGGACTGCTGGCTTCCTGTTCTTCCGAATTGGATATTAAACCAACAGCAGAATTAGAAAGTGAATTTTTTGATTCGGAATTCAGGCTCCATGAAGGGATTACGGCTTGTTATGCTTCGTTGTGTAATATGTATGGCGCTTTGTTGGAAGATGGATATGGTGTACATGAACTCCTTCTTTTGCCGGCTGACGATGTAACACATCAGGATGCTTCCCGCCCGAATCTCGAAGCTTTTTCCGGATTGAGTTCTTCAACAGGAGCATTGTTAACAGCCTGGCAAAGACTCTACCAGATGGTCTATCGCTGTAATTTTTTTCTTGAGAAGATCGAAGAAGAGGAAGTGATAGCTGTCTATACAACAGACGGTTTGAGAGACATTCACCGGGGAGAAGCCTTATTCCTTCGCTCCTGGGCTTTCTACCGATTGTGGGATCTGTTCCGGAAAGCTCCTTTACAGGATAAACGGATCCGAAGCATTGAAGAAGGGATTCTACCTCCATCCAAAGACTTTGAAATGTTGGACAAAGCCATTGAAAGCCTGGAAACTGCTGCCACTCTTCTGCCGGATGAATCCTATTGGAAACCGGAAACAGACCGGGGACGTGTGTTTAATGAAAGTGCCTATGGATTATTGGTCAAGTGCTATGTCCTGCGTGCCCGCTATAATAATAAAAGTACAGAAGATTATGCTAAGGCCATTCAAAGTTTCGAAAAGATCCGGACCCGCCGGTTAGTACATTTTGCTGAAAATTTCGACTATCGTTTTGAGAATAATGAAGAGTCTCTTTTTGAATTTCAGGCCAGTCACGCAAATGACCAGGAGAATGCCTGGTTAGATAACAACTTTGGAGGTGGAGTTGGACAGATGGGCGCTTTTTATCATTACAGCACAGATCATTGGGGGAATTATGGAACAGGTATCTATGGTCCTACCAAAAAACTAAGAGATGCATTTGATGAAGCGGATCCGAGAAAGGGATATACATTTGCGAACTACACCACCGATATATATGGAGATGTAAATATTCCGGGCGCTCCCTGGGAAAAATTTGAGGGTTACCAGTTGATGAAATATGTCACTCCGGGACGGTGCTGGTTTGAAAGTATCTGGGGTATTAATTCGACTAATAATACCCGTTTGATCCGGTACGCAGATATTAAACTACTGGCAGCAGAAGCTTATTTGCAGACAGGGAATAGTGCCAAAGCGCTGCAACAGGTAAACGAGGTTCGCGACCGGGCCAGACGTTCAACAGAAGATGGTTCTGTTTCAGATGTTCCGGCAGACCTGGCAACGATCTCAATGGATGCGATCATGCATGAACGTTTTATTGAACTGGCAGCAGAAGAAGGTATTCGCTGGACAGATCTGAGAAGCTGGCATGCCGCGGGATACATTAATTTATCCACCTGGACCGCAACGGACTTTGGGTATGAATATACAGCCAGTGATTTCGGTTTTGAAGTCCCTACTCATTTATTATTCCCGATCCCTCAGGCTGAAATGAATGCGAATCCTCTGATGATGGCTTCCGGAAATAACCCGGGATATTGATCTTATTGGCACACGGATAACCTATCTGTGTGCCGATTATTTCTTTATAAAATGAAATCATGTATGAAGAATATACTAATATGTTGGATGATGCTTTTTTCACTGACCGCTTATACGCAGGTAGAAACATATACATATGCGGAAGAGGTGCCGGTTTCTACTGTCTACAAAGTCTATGTAAACAGGCAACAACAGCCTGTTATCCATAGTCCGGTTCCGGCTTCTTATGTGGCGTTTGGAATGGAGGAAGCAGTACGGGTTGAAATTGAGGTAGCACATGATGTGAAGTGGGTGGATGTACGTCCGAAAAGTGCCGGAATTGCTCCCCGGTGGGAGAATAACCGGATTTTTTTACTCTTTCCCAACCCTGTCAGTTGAGTATTGAACTAAACGGTAAATTAAGTGACCCTTTATTTATCTTTGCTAACCCACCTGAGAAGAAGCCTTCCAGAGATGATCCGCATGTGTTATGGTTTGAAGCCGGAAAAATTCATACTCCCGGAATCATCGTACCTGAATCCGGTCAGCACATTTTCATTGAATCCGGAGCATGGGTTGTTGGTGCCGTGAGTGCCCGTGAAGTAGAACATGTCCAGATATCAGGTTATGGGGTGATGGATGATAGCTTTAATCTCCGGATGACTGCCGAAGAGATGAAGCAACTCTTTACTGTCTCAAATGGTTATCAGGCAGAAAATGATTATCAGCGTTTCATCGAATTTTACGATTCGAAGAATCTCACAATGGACGGTCTTATTCTACACAATAGTACTACCTGGCAGGTAGTACCGATCAACTGTGAACAGGTACTCATTCAGAATCTGAAGTTAATAGCAGATAATCCGAGTGATGACGGAATTGATATTGTTCGCAGCCGACAGGTACACGTCCGTGATTGTTTTGTGAGAGTGAAAGATGACTGTGTTGCTGTAAAAGCACATCTGGATTATCCGGATGATTGTATTGTGGAGGATGTTTTAGTTGAGAATTGTGTGTTTTGGAATGCTGCCTGGGGAAATGGAATCGAAATTGGCTTTGAACTCCATTCTTCAGAAGTAAAGAATGTCACCTTCCGTAATATAGATCTGATCCATGTGGAATCCGGAGCGGTATTCAGTATCCACAATTCGGATAAAGCAGTAGTAAAAGACATTTTGTATGAAGATATCCGTATAGAGGATGCCGGTCATAAGCTGATCGATCTGGCTATTTTCCGTTCAGTCTATTGTACGGACGGAGATATGTATCCGGAAGATAAAAATGACAATGTATCTCATACGATCTGGGATAACTATCTGAAGGTCCCTGCCGGAAAAGGGAAAGAGCATGCCCGTTACAGAGGAAAGATTGAGAATATCCGTTTTCGGAATATATTTGTATTGGAAGGCCATTTTCCCTATTCCCTGATGATAGGATATGATGATGAACATGCTGTCAGGAATGTAGAGATCGAAAATTTACAGCTATATGGCAGACGTCTCCGGAATTTACAGGAACTCAAACTGCATACAGAGTATGCAAAAGAGATTCTTTTAAAATAGAGTTTCTTCATAATTTTTATAATTAAGTGACCTCAGTACCTTTCTTTCCCTTGATTCTTAAAGAAAGGACTGAGGTTTTTTGTGGATAGACGAACCGTTTTTAATTCTCAGATGAGGGTTCGGTTCGATTGAAAATATGGTCTTACTCTTTTATAAACCATAATCAGTAAGTATATGCAAAATCTTCCAATGATGATTCATCTCCGGATCTATTTCTATCACAAGTAAATGGAGCCGCCACTTAAAAGATATGTGCAGAGAATAACTTAGAAGAGAAAGTAGATAGACTATTCCACGAATCTGTTATAATCAGCTTTTGCCGTTTTCTTTTTCTTCAGGTGCCGTTTTTTGAGATAAAAATAGTAGCCGGTGAAAGGTAAGCAGGTACCGACCAGGCAAGCGATGAGATACAGGATACGGGTGAACAAACCTCCCCAGCTTCCGACATGGACCGCATAAATCCAGCCGCGCATTTTGTTTGGTTTGGGGTTATCCTTATACAGTTGTGCACCTGTAATCTCACCGGTACGGTTGTCAAAGGTGTACCGGTCCGATGCCCGGGTATTGCCCATGGTAGCGGCACTTACGGTTGCTGATCCACTCTGTACGGATATGGTTTTGTAGTTTGGATATTGTTCAGCCAATTGGTTATAAACTTCAGTCCAGACTGCATAATTCGGACCTCTTTCACCACCTCGTCCGGATCTTCCTTCACTACCGGATCTTTCCTGACCTGCTCCTCTACGTGCTTCCTGACCTTCCTCTCGTTTTTCACTACCTTCTTCCGAAGGGGTCCGTTCCGGTCTTCCTCCCCGTTCGCCTTCCCCTCTGCCGGCTCGTTCTTCGCCTTCTCCGGAAACTCTGCCGGAGGAAGCCTGTGCATCCTTATTCTGTTGGGCCGGAGCTGCCGGGGTGTGGCCTGCACTTTGGGTTACTTCTACTCCAAAGACTTTATAAAACCCGTTTCTATACCACTGGAAAGACCAGGTTAAGCCAGTAAGAGCCATCACAAGCAGTAAAAGCGCCGTATAGATCCCCCCGGCCAGATGCAGATCGTACCAGAAACGGAAGTTTCCTCCTCCTACTTTGATCTTCAAACGACGTTTCAGCATCTTCACGGATTTGGGAACCCAGATGACAATCCCGGTAATCAGGATAAAAACAAAGATCAGGGTGGAAGTCCCGGTCAGCATTTTTCCCCAGTTGGTTTTATCCCGTTGCATAGGATACATAAACCAGCGGTGTAGACGCCGGACGCCTGAAAAGAAATTCCCTTTTGCATAGGGAGTGACTGTTTCCACAATCTCTCCGGTATAAGGATCGACGATCAGTGAGGTACGTCCCATATTCGTCATTCCCATCCGGTAGGTTCTGTCCGGGGTAGCCGGAAAAGTCACACTGGAAACAGAGACGGTATCCGGCAGTTGTTTCTGAACCATAGGGATCAGCTCCTGCAAGGGGATCGGAGCCTCTTTTACCTCCTTTACATAGAAACGGGAGGGGTTAGTGACCTGTTGGATCTCTGTTTCAAAGATTAATAGTCCACCTGTCAGACACAGGACAGATATAAAAATTCCGAAGGGAATAGATAACCAAAGATGTAGTTTAGAAAATATTTTCTTCATTTTCTGTTTAATATTTTTTCGGAAATAAACAATTCCGGGAACATGATAACACGCAGTATAGCCAGTATAATTACTGAACCATCTGCGTGCTTTTTTATTTATGATTTTGTTTGCTTTTATTCTACCAAACGTCCTACAGCCCGAATATGACTTGATCCACTAATACTTAACCCTTTTGTTGCTGTTGCTGTTGCTGGGTTAATAATATAAATAGCTGGGAATTCGCCTTCCATACTAATAGGGAAATACATCTTACCATCATAGCCCATTGGCAATCCTGTATCCAGAATTTGATCTACATTAGGCAAGCCACTTATCCAATTGAAGGTTTTAGCTTTCATATCTACTACTCCATACTTTGTGGAAGGATTCAGAGTGCTTGTAACGATTCCCGGTTCATTGTAGAACTCTACAAGGAAATAATGGTCAGAAATATACCATACTCTTTTGAAGCGATAGTCCTCTCCAAAATAATATACATAGTCACTATCAAAACCGTTTAAACTACTGTTTAACTTTAAACCTCCAGGTTTGTGTGTAGTGTTACTATCATAAGCACCGGAAAAAATATAGATGGTACCATCGTCTGTTTTACCTATCTGAGAATAATATTGTGAACGGAAGCGGGCAGAAGAATAGCTAATACGGTCATCTCCATATACAGCGACAACCTCCAGATCAGCATTTAATCTGGCAACCCAGACACTGTCAGGATAATTCACTGTACCCGAACTTGAACCTCCGGTTGCTGATTCGTCAATAGCCTGTGACACAACCAATCCTGTAAGGAATGTTCCATCACCCATGTCTACCACACCAGAGAAAGTAGCTTGTTCTTCGATTCTTCCGGTAATTCCTAATGTCGGAATGGTTTTGTCAGACAACGCCAGTTTATTATTCAGATCAATTAAATTAAAGGTTACTCCATCTGTTCTGGGAGTACCGTCTGCATGTGTCAGATCCAGAGTCTGTCCACCCACACTGGTTAAAGCATAGTTGCCAAAAAATCCGTAAGAAGCGAAACGTGAGGTGATCTGGAAAGAACCCATATCATTTAGTGTGCCGTCAGCATTAATTCCAAATCCCAAACCAACACCCGGATCTCCCTGATTATAGATTAATCCGATTGCTGAAGATGGATCTGTATCGAAAATCCATGTGTAGCCGCTTGATTCAAGTTCTTTAATATTTTCGCTAATAGCTAATTGTCCGGATTCAATATTATCTACCAGCATAATATATTCTGTATCTCCATCCTCATTGTTTACTGAGAGGAAAAATCCTTCTCTTGCATCTTCAATTGGGTCCGGATCGGGGTCCGGATTTGGATTAGGATTTAAATCATCATCGTCACCACATGCGTTCAAAACGACTGTACCTGTAAGAATCGCACCCACTATGATGAATGAGTGGAATAAATTTTTAATCTTTTTCATAATTTGAAATTGTAACTTTATATATTATTATTTGGATTTAAAAAAGTAATATCTGAATTTCACATAGAAACTACGTCCCGGCTTTTGCAGGCTGTAATTGTCGAACAGCATTTCATCCGTTATATTTTTTCCCTCCAATGTAATATTGTACATACCATTTTTTAATGAGCAGTTCAGGGAAAGATCATGTGACAACTGGGTAGGTATGGTAATTTCTCCTCCTTCACTTTTCCAACTCCGGTAAAACTCATGCAGGTATTGAAGGTTATATCCAATAGATAAAATACTTCCTTTACCAAATACACCATTGAAATTGTAAGCTGCGTCAGCATTAGAGAAAAGATAAGGAACATTGGGCATCCGGTCTTTATAGGTGATAGATTCTACTCCGCTGGTAGTATATCGTTCCATATTTTCAAGCTTCTGCCAGGTAAGGTTGCCGCCTAAAGAAAACTTATCACCATAGAAGTAACGCGCTTCTCCATCGAATCCTACCGTGCGGACTTTTCCATGGTTAGAATAATAAGATCCCCCATATCTTTGTTCGATTTGACGGCGAATATAATCGCGTGTATCCCGATAGACAACCCCCATATCCAGATAGATCGAATGTAATTGATTGAAAGTACTATTATAGCTTATATTAAAGTTTATATTTTGGCTGTTCTCAGGCTTCAAAGTAGTATTTCCTGACTCCAGCACTTCATCACCAAACAATTCATTTACTGTAGGTAAGCGATATGATTTCTCATAGGATAATTTCATTTGCAAGTCATCTATGAATGTGTAAGTACCAGCCAACCCATAACCGGTTGTGCTGAAACTTCGGCTTTGCTCTTCATAAGTAGAAGAAGCGGTAGAAGTTGAAACATCTACAGGGCCTGTTACATGTACGTTATAGAATTTCACAAAAGCCGAAGTATTCCATTTTGAGTTAGGATGGAATTTATAAGATAAACCTAATATATTTTTATTTGTCTTACGTGTCATATAAGTAGCATCTGTAGCAGTTTCATCACTTACTGCATTGGCAGCCTTCCGTGAAAACGTATTAAATATATTATTCGCTGTGAAATAATGTTTTTCAGCCAGTTTATAATTC